>Ga0181395_1000516_pt1 | contig 16383 bp, 26 predicted proteins | sample 18SPOviralmetaG_FD_130124 | JGI IMG/M metagenome (GOLD analysis project Ga0181395, IMG submission 130124) | Marine viral communities from the oligotrophic San Pedro Time Series (SPOT) site, San Pedro Channel, CA, USA - 18 SPOT_SRF_2010-12-16 | ecosystem: Environmental > Aquatic > Marine > Strait...
CTACTTTACTTTTAGTTTGTGTTGTTGTTGTATTCTTCTCCCATGTCCTAACAGCAGCTTTCCAATCTTTCATAGGATTCTTTCCTACTTTCCAACCGTTAGATGAGTAGTAGTCAAAAAACTTCTGAGGATCAACCATGTTGTTTCTTTCAGAGCAATAATCAATGATGTCATCAATTATTGGTTTTGCAAACCTTTTAGCCTTTACCTTATCTTTAACTATAACTATATCTTTAGCTTTATCTTGTACCCTATCAGGTAGGGTTTGTGAACCCTTCAGATACCCTTCAAGATTATATTTTTGTAATAGTGCTATAACTGATTTATGAACATTAGAGTTAGGGTTAAGTTCACCATATTGAAAGTCAATAAACTCAGGAATAAACCATTTGTCGCCATTGTCAAAGATAACTATTTTATCCAAAAAAGACTGTGATAACATATCTTCAGCAGGTATATCATGCTGTAATGTTTCTCCTATCCTAATAGATGCTACCTCTAAATCTACCTCCCATATTCCTGCGTGATTGCAGTCATCTAATATATAGAACCAAAGCAGCTTGTGTTGTGGTGACAATTCTCTGACAAATCTTTTTTTCCATTTGTCTGTGTCTGTCATTCGTTTTGCCATAATTGTTTGTTTTAAATTTGATACAAACCTACAACTTTTTTTATTAAAACAAAAGTTTTTTAAGTTTTTTTTGTTTTATGTATGTCAAAAGCTCAATATCATGAGTAGATCCTGCTCTAGGTTTTCTTCCTCCAAGAGCAAAATTACCTGCAAGATTATTTAATCTTTCATACAATATACCATCGGTAAAAGACCAACACATGATCAATGGCTTCCTGTGTGTGGTTTGAAACTGCTGACCATCAACAAGTTTGCGCATTGAAACCAACACAATATCTTTATCTCCAATCCTTTGATTTACGCATCCTTTAACTTCAAAGCCACAAATAATGTCTAACTGCTTGTCAAGAACCTGATAATCAATACTTGACCATTGTTCAGCAGGAACATAACTGAAATCATACTTATTACAGAATGATCTAACAGCTAGTTCCTGCCTCCTAACATCATTTATGGTTTCAAATTTCATTGACCTCGCAATCAAACTTTTCTATCAATAATCTTACCTTAAAAGGGTAAGCCATCATCTTCTGCAACAGTTTCAGGCTGCTCCGACTTAGCTGCTGTATGACCTTCTTCCTTAACAGACCAAGCCAAGATGTTATTGTAGTAGTTTCCTTCGTATAAACGACCTCTAATGTCTATCTTACACTCCACAGGAGTTCCTACAGCCATAGCACCGATCTTATCAATGTTGTCTTTTACAACTTCCATTTTTACCGATTGAGGATAGTCCCCACCTGTGTTGATTACAAATTCTCTTTTTTTGAATCCACTTTTGAACGCTTTAGTTTCAAAGATTGCCTCAATAGTTCCTTTAATTTCCATTTTCAAGTTCTTTTAAATAATTAATTTCTGATTTGATTTTATCTACTCTATCGTCAAGTAGTAGTTTTTCTCTTTCTAATAACTCTAGTTCATCATTAAGTGTTACAAAGCTGTTCTGCTCAAACACCATATCTCTGACTCTAATGTATTCTAATATGGTTTCCTTATCATACTCTAAATAACCCTTCATTGTTTTGTGATGATGTATCACAGTTGCGTGATTCATTCCAAAAACACTTGATATTTTAGCGTAAGGTAAGAAGTAGTGTCTGCGTAAAAAATAGAAAAACATTCTCTTTGCTGACACAACATTGGACTTTCTGTTAGTGCTTTCCAACTGCTCCTGAGATATGTTGTAAACAGCGCACACAGCATCTCTTAGAGGTTGGTACTTCTTGTATTCTAAATCTTTAGCTGTCATCTCTTATAATGCTTATGAGGTCATTGATATCATGGCTTTCCTTAATCTTGTCTTGTGATGAAAGACACTCTATGTGTTTTAATCTTAACAAGCTAGGGTTTGCTAGATATTTGTTTACAGTTATATGTGTAACACCTGTGCATTCGCTAAACTCCTTCTTTGTTACTCCTAATTCTCTTATGAGAGATTCTAATTTGCTACTTGCTTTTTTCATCTGTTTACGATTTCTAGTTCTATATCGAACTCGTTCTTATATAATTCTTTGATCTTATTGTCAGGTAGTTCAAGGTATGTATCAACAAATGTTGAGTTTATCCCCATCTGATCTTTAAATACTTTACCATTTGGATCTCCACCTTGCTCTCTAATCTTCTTTATCTGACTTCTTGTGATGCAAACTATTGCACCTACCTTTGTCATTGCGTGTTTTCTAATTGCCATCTCTAAACATTCTTTTATATTGTTCTCTAGGATCTGTAGGTATTTCATCTTGCTTTAGCCTAAATATTAGCTCTGATGCTTCTATTTCTGATAACTCCAACATACCTGATTCTATTTCTTTTATCTGTGATTCAGGATAGGGACACCTACTTAGCAATGATTCTATAATTGATATTTGTGGTAAGTTGATAGGCTCATCACTAAGCAGGTCATCTATCCAATCCATTACTCTTCCATCATTTCATCCTGACCAAACACGCCTTGCTCATAGAAACCTGTCAGCATCAATACTGCTCTTGACTTAGCTCTCTTCTCTGCCATAGCCACAGGAAACTTACCTGCAAGTCCCATAGTGTTCTCTTTGGATGATTCGCCAAAAGACTCAACTCTTGTCTGACCAATATCTTTACCCTTAGTCATAAGAGCTACACACCTAAGAACAACCCAATCCTTCTGCATTACAATAGGTTCGTATTCTAATTGAATGTTTCGGTTACTGATAATCTTATCAATACCTGATCTTGTGATAATAACAAAGCCACGCTTGTCTTTATACACATCTTCCTTTACCAAACCATTAGCAGTAAATAATCTTGCTAATGCTTCTTTTCTAGTTTCTTTTACTAATTCTGCCATTTGTTAATTGATTTATGTGAATAACTGCTGCAAACATACAACTATTTTACAATATACCAAAAGAAAATAAATAAAATTATAAAAAATGTTACTTTAGATACACTTTACTACCGAGATCCATAGGAATAAATAATCCTATTCTTCCTCCATCAAGAACGATGCCACAGCCAAGAGTAGGCTTTTTAGGAAAGTTTTTACCATAAGAAAATGCCATAGCATCTACATCAATACCACACCCTACGTTTAAGCCGAAGATAAGGTCATTACGAGATGCCATGTAGTTTACACCACCAAATGAGTGGCAATGCCCTATAACAGTAGATTGTCTGTTTGCAGTAGCTCTATTGACTGCTGCCCTAGCCCCACTACTACCTGTTCCATGCTCAAACAAAACACCATCAATCTCCCATTGCAACTCCCACTTCCATCCTTTTGGTGCGTTCCATATATCTTCATAAGACTTTAGGAATCTTTTAGGAATACCTGCTGTAGTAGCTTGTCTGAATGGTAGTGCTGAATGATTACCCACACACACCTTAACGTCAGGAAAGGTTGCATACCACTTCTCCATAGCTTTCTGAGCCTGTTCTGCCTCTGTTTCTGCATTAGGCATATCAGTTAGCTTCTCATGGTATGATAGTGCTGCGTTGTCCACCTCATCACCGATATGAACTATCTCTGATACACCAAAGCGATCAAAGACTTCATAACAAAAATTCCTGTATTCAGGGTGGCAGAAAGGCTCATGAGTATCACCAATGATTCCAACAGCATTACCATTTCTGTGTTGTTGAATAAGATCAAACTCTGTTTTTGTAAGACGTGGTCGAAATTGTTTCATTGTTTGTATGTTTGCGCAATTATACAAAAAAAAGTGGGAATAACCAAATACTCCCACCTTTTAATCAAAACAAACGTAACAAAACACCCTAAGAACTAGGGTTAATAAATGTAAATATAGTAATTAAATGCTTAAATAAAAACTATTTCTTTGTTTTTTCGTACGATCTTCCTCCGAAGTACGCACCAAAAGCTGTCAACGCTAGTAGCTGCCACAGGTCAACCCACGAATCTTTGATTTCTAGTTCAACAAAACTAAAGTCAACGAGAGTAAATACAGTAAGAACAAGCAGAAGAAAAGCCAAGCTAAGAGGTCGTATTGATTTAGTGAGCCAATTACCCTGCATATCTGCTTCCCAACGCTTTGTAACTTCTTTTTGGATATTATAGTCATAATCTAATATTTTCTGCTTTATTTCTGCTTTTATTAGTTCTTTCTCTTCTGCTGAGGTGTGTATCTTATCTATAGCAGTTCCAACGCTATCTACCAAACTACTTGCACCTGAACTAAAAATTTTTCCCAATATACTCATATCTTTATCTTTATCTTTAACCTTATCTTTATCTTTAGCTTTATTATATAGGGTATGTTATACCCTTTGTGAACCCTTTATTTATCAAAAAAATCATTAGTGTGTTTGTATTCAATAAACACCTGTTCGCCTAAATTTATGGCTTCTAAAATTCTTTTGTAAACTCTTTTGTAGGCTTGTGTAGATTTGCCTATAAAGCCACCTGTGATCAATCCGTTGTTTTCTTGTGAATCACCAACCAATAAACACCCCATAGTATGCTCATCAGTATTTCCACAATGTATGAGAATATACTCAAAATTAGGAACGTTAGTGATATGAAGCATACCATCGTGTATATCAGAAAACCTTTTGCTATATTTATTATGAAATCCACCTTCTTTTCGCAACTTTATTTCGTACCTTCCGTAAGGTATCATAGTTTCTCCCTTCACTTTTACATCTCTCTCCTCATCTTCTAGAGTGTAACAAAGAAAATCGTAACCTATCCAACTTTTTTCAAGCAACATACCGTTGGTGCTGTCAGATGATATATTATAGCGTAATACTACTAACTCCACGCTAGCTGTTTTTCTTAATAAACTCTAATATAGTATCGATTTTGCTTTTGATGTACTGCATATCTTTAGCGTTATTCTCGTGATACTTTGAAAATTGCGATTTCACCTCGTAAATGCTGAAAATGAAAAATTTGTAAAGAGCGTAACAGCTACCTAATAATAAAACTAATGTAATACCATAGGTTTCTACTAATCTAAATACCTCTTCCATTACAGTTTGCAGTATTTACAATTACCAAAACAAACTTTCTTAAATGATATTTTATATAGTAATATACAAATCAATGCTTTTATCTTTTCAATCATTTTTACAATTTTTTATTGTTGCTAATTCTTTTTCTAATTCGTGTATTTTATCCTCACACTCGTTTATTATTTTTATCTTCTTCTCCAATCTCTTCTCTAAAACAAGTATATCTTCATCAAGTTGAGCTATCTGACTATAAGCTATACCCATTGTAAATATGATACCTATAATCCAAATTATATTCCCAACAGATAGTGTTAAATCTCTCTGTATCATCTTCCTTGTCCACGATATTTCTTCTTATGACCAACCTGACCTTGTGAAGCGTTTTTAGAGTGCTTCTTACGCTTTACTTTCTTTTTTTGTGTGTATGTTGATCCTACTTTTCTAGACATTATCTATTTGAGAAAAAGTAAGTTACTAAAGCACCAACAACAACAGTCCATAAACCCCACAAAGCTCTCTGCATATTCAATCTTGCAGATGTATTTTTGTTAACTCTTGAAACAACACCATTGTCAGGATTTAACAGCTTCTCTGTAAGCATATCTAGTTTGCTATCCATCTTGTCTAGCTTATCATCCATAGAGTCCATTCTTTGTTTCATTAGAGCTATTTCTTGTGCTGTTGTAGCCATTTTATGATGTATATACAACCTCTATAGTAGAATTCAATCTACCCTGTGTCGATGAGGCTGCTGTAGGTTTTAGCGTTACTATTAAAACATCACCTGCTGCAAAAGTAGAAGATGTGGTTAAACTTGTTGTATCAAATAAATTTGGAGTGGTATTACCCTCCCCTGTTTCAGTCATTGTATCTCCTAGTTGTGTTAAGGCAAAACCTGATGAACTTTCATCAGCAGGAGTTCCTTTATATAGTTTTATTTCAAGGCTTTTTGAGCTGTTGATAGCAATAATACCTGTGAAGGCATTTACATATCCTGCTCTAGTACAAAATAGCTGCGCTTGTGCAACTGCATCTTGTGCATCAGCAGTAGGGTTTGTAACAACTGTATCAAAAGAGTGCTGAGTACCACCTGCATAAGTTGGAGCATACTCATCTGTTGTGCTTTTACTTATAAGACCTGCTACTCTTACGAAATGAGTTCTCCTTATGGTGTCGTCATGCCAAGTTAAAGCTCCTGATGCGTTCTTTGTTAGAACAGTATCATTAGCTGCTGTGCTAAAGTCTTTAGGATCATGAAGCTGATCGTTTGCTAAACTACTATGTTCGTTACTTGCCATATTATACTGAAGCTACTAAAATTTCTACATCTACATCGTTACTTGCAGGGTTTACCTGAATGCTAGCAATATCAGCCATAGTGCCAAAACTAGGAGAGGTATCTGCCTCAGCTAACATAAGATCATCAGGTGCGCCTAAAATGTGCGACTCTCCTGCTGCTAATCTTACTTGATAAAGGGTAGCTGCTCCAACGATAGCCAACTCAACAGGATTTGTATCATCAAGATTTGTTACCCTGATGTATTTTGCATCCTCAAGATCAATAGCATTGTCAGATGCAAAAGCATTCCCATTGAATGTAGCAACAGTAGTTGTTTGACTTGCTACACACTTAACGATTCTCTTGAATACTTCATTTATACCTGCTATCTCTAAGGTTTTTGTTCCTCCGTATTCCGTTCCTCCTAGCGATAACTGCTCTGTTATTGTAACACTAAGGGTTGCGTTAGTTATTGTACTTGCCATTTTATTTCTTTATTAGTTTAATTTCTGTAATTAGTTCTTCCTTCATTATGTTTAGAAACTTAACAAGTTTGTCCTTGTCAACTTTATTGTAGCCATCTCCACCATGTTTTCTACCACACATCCAAGATCCATCAGGCATTTGGTGTTCATATCCATCAGGACAATCAGGGTTTTTTCTTGTGTGTTGATAGTTATCTGTATCTTCCATTGCTTTTTTCATAGGATGATCCTTAGGTAACAAATCAGTATCATGCTGACCACCTTGAAAACGACCTTTTTTCATAACAAAAAGAAAAGAATTTACTCTTGCGTATGCCCATTGTTCCTCAGATTTTACATTGGGTCTAACCGATTCTCGATTTGTTCGGTAAGCACCGATGCCACGATCAAACACTTTCTCTAACTTCTTGTAAGTAACTCTAGGATTCCAATCCACCTTCAAGTCCTTCACTTCTTCGTTATGATCTTTTACCTTCTTTTCTAAACCTTTCTTTACAGTTGGAGATACATTTTTAGGCTCTTTACGACCTTCTAGCTTCTTTGTAAGCTCAAGTATCACATCCTTCATTCCTTGCTCTCCTAAGTTACCTATGACACCCCATTTGATCTGTGCAACAACACCTGCAACATTACTAAGGTTTGGCTCTACATCACCCTTGAACTTTTGACCATCTCTAAAATGTCTTTTCGCCCAAGACTCTCTCTCTTTGATCCACTCTTTTATCGACTCTGTATCCTGACCATCTCTAGCTCTACCCCAAAGCATAAATGCTTCATTGCCACGAATGTTGCCTCCTGCCTTCCATATCTTTGGTTGCTGCTCTTTTAAATTCTTAGCAAACTCATAACTGAACTGCTTCTCTTCACTATTTCGTAAAGAGATCTTCTTGTCATCACCTTTTTTTGGAAAATCTGTTGGCATTAGTAAAAAATTATTCCGTTCATTTTTCTAGCTACATCACCATCGTTAGGTGTCATGTAATCTCCATCCTTACCGTAAAGTGGGTAATCACTTGTCTGATCCTCATGTGTTATAAAAGAAATCATGTCATCACTCATAACTTGAGCCTTTCTGAAGGTATCAGATTTCATTTGATTGAACTGCTCTACATTTGCAGGGCTGCTAAACTCAGATACATTTATAACCACACCTGCTGATGTAGTATTGTATTGTATCTCATTCATTACTTCAAACCTAACGTACCAACACAATGCAGCCTTTAGGTAGTGAGTAAGTAGATCAGAGTTAGCTGTAGTAAGAGTTGAGTTGTGGTTTTGTGTTTTTAGCTCCTCGTACATATCCAAACCCAAGATAGGCTTGATGTGTGCCAACTCAGCAATGTCAATAATAGATTCTGATATTAGTGCAGTATCTGTGGCTTGATTTGTAAAAGCCTGAGCAATCACTTCTGATGCTGTAACTAAATTATTGTATTGTCTTACATTTGCCATACTACTGATTATTTGTAATTACTGTTTCTGTTTTCTCAACCTTAATTGACTGTCTATCAGTAAGAAGCATATCACCATCTTGTATCGCTTCTAAATCCTTGTCTAACATCATTCTTTGCTCGTTGATAGTAAGAACTTGTTTTGGATCTAGATCAGATAGGAAAGATATTGGTGGCTCATAAACTACTCTTAAGTCAGAAGTATCAAGACCTAACTCCTTACCTAACACCTTTCTTATTGGTGCTAGAAGGATGTTTGTGGTATCTTTGATAACTGTACTCATTGCTAGTTCATAAGCAATTCTTATCTCACTACCTGTGTTGTTCATCTTTCCTGATGACACAATACCACTCAAGGCAGGTTGCCATCTGTGAGCAGTAATAATGTTTTGATCGGTTAACTTCTGTAAGTCTAAGAAGTCCCCATCCTCCTTGTTGTTGATGATCTGAACATCAGTTCCACTACTATCATCTCCATTCTTTACAAGGAATAATATCTTTGAGTTGTTGCCACTACCTGTTAGCGTATCTTTGGCAGTTTCAACAAACTTTTCTGCTTCTGCTTCGCCAAAATCTCCGTTAACAGTAACAATGGCAGAAGGACTAAATCCATTCTTAAATGCTGTGTGGTTAAATTTACCTATCTCGTAATCAATCGCTATATGCTCCAAAGAAGCCACATAGTCAGGTAAACCATAAAAGTTAAATGTGCTTTCGTAATCCTTGTAGTGAACAATGAATCTACTTCTAGCAACTCTAGGATAAACAGGTATAACCTGCTTTTTCTCAGGGCTTCTCTTATAGTTTGTCCAATCAGGATGAAAGCAAATGGATTGCTTATTTTTGCTAACTCTAGCTGTGGAGGCATCTTTATGATAGAAGTTGATTCCTCCATCGTAGATGACCCCTTCTAAGTATGCGTTACCGTATGTAAAGTAATCGTCAGCTAGTTTCTTAAATACATCTTTTAAACTCTCTCCATCAGCATTAACATCCTCTAAAAAAGAAGATAATGCTTCGTTAGAAGTAGAGAAGCCACTACCTGTGGTAAATGTGGTTTTTTGAGCCAAGACAGATCTATGTGTAGATGATTGTCTTTTTAATTCAGCTAAGTATTGTGGGAAGAGGTTGTCCTTTCCAAATGGAATATATTCCTCTCTTATCCTATCTAAATCCTTCTCCTCTGTACTTACTTGAGGTGTTGAAAGATTTACAAAAGCGTACTTTGTCCCAAATTTACTTTTTATCTGAGGCTTCTGATTTTTTTGCTTTGGTTTTCTTTGGTGCTGCATCTTTTACAAGTTCTACTAGGTCATTATCTCCCATTTCGTAAACAGCCTTCAACTGTTCTTGAGTAGCTTCACTCCATTTAAAGTTTAGACCACCAACGAAAAAAGCGTGTCCTTTTTTTAATCGTGCTTTATACATAATACAAGTATAGTAAAAAAGATGGAAAGGGCAAAATGCCCTAACCAATCTCTTTTAGTTAATATTAAGCTAATGCTACTGTTCCTGCTGATGGATCAGGAGTATAAGTTCCTGTGTATGTTCTTGGTAGCTCTCCTGACATTGCAGATAAAGTTACCGTAACACCGTTCTCATCACCTAGAGCAGCACCTGTGCCACCTTCTATAGATGTCATTCGTGCATACATCTGAACATTCGCTACATCATCACTCAACTTGTACTCTTCAGAAACACCTACTACATACTTAGTGCCTTCAAAAGCCTCTACGATACATATTAGATCTTTGTTTGCTAATTCGTACAAAGATGCTAAGTGATCATCGCTAATACGAGGAACATAAAAAGTAACAGTATTCTCAAACATGATAGTACCACCTTCTTTTGTGCCTGTAGTAGTCAATGCGCCTGTTCCTTGCTTTAATTCAAACAGTTTCATGCCTGAGTTAGTCAAAGCACTAATATGGTGGTCGCCTGCTGCTGAATCAAAAGTAACAGCAGATGTTGCACTAAACTCGCCTATTGCGATGTGCTTCAGACCACCTCTTACTTCTAAATCCTCATGAGTTACCCCTATTGCTTCTATTGCCATTTTATTTAGGTTTTATAAGTTAAAAATTAGGGGGAGTATTTCATCCCCCTTAATTAAATTCAATTATGCCATGTTATCAGGAGTGTAGTACACAGCCAATTTAGCATCTTTCAATGCACAACCGATTGAGTAAGCCACTCGGAAACGATACTCTTTGTTATCGTTAGAATACCATTGCTCTACAGCGTTAGAACTAAAGTCAGTTGCAACAGCAAAAGCATCTTTAGTAGTTAACATTGCTCTGTGAGTTTCAGCAGCAACCGTTGCTCCGTTGATGTTAGCAACGTTAGCAGCAATAGCAATATCCCAATCTCTACGAACAACAACAGGAATACCTCTAAAAGTAAGTTGTGGCATACCGTTAACTAAAGTTCCGTAACCTGAAGAAGTAAATCCTGTTCCTTCAAGAGTTAACATATAATCATCAGCGATGTCGCCTGATACGAATAATACATGGTTGCCTGCACCTAATAACTCAGGAGAAGCAGCATCATATAATGCTCGTAAAATCTTGATAGCGTTACCTGCAACTAAAGCAGCATCAGAAGTTTGCTCAGCAGTGATACTTCCTCTGTTAATGCTATTTGAAGATGCTTCAAAAGCAGCTTGGAAGATACCGTTGTAGATACCAAAGTCGCCTGAAGCACCACTATCAGATAACCATAACTGACGGTTGAAGTCAGATTGTACACCTTCTCCGATTAAGCCAAGTAGAATATTTTTTACAATAGTTCCGTCAACATTATCAAAGTCGTGTCCACCTCTCATCAACTGACCTTTCATCTTGTTGAATAAAGAGTTTCCTGCGAAAGCGATTTCAGCTTCCATTCTTTTTGGTGTGATAGTTACAGCAGCACCTTTCTCGCCTGTTTCAGCAGAAAAAGCACCTGAAGCAAACTCCTTAGTAATACCACTTAACGCTTGAAATCTATCTAATACGATAGTTCCTGCAACATTTGGCATAACATCCATATATTGCATATAATCCTGACCTAAAAATAAAGGTTCAAGGATTGTCTTATTTACATCATACTGATTTACAGTAGGTAAACTTGCACTTGTATAAGCCATTTTAAATTAGTTTTAAATTATTATTTTAATATTGATTTAGCAAAAGCATCCCACTCATTTACAACCTCTTCAGTTGGAGTGATTGTAGGCTCTTCCTCTGCTTCTACAACAGTTTCAGTAGCTTCACTTTTGTTTAGCTTTGCTTCCATTTCAGCTATCTTGTTAGTCAATTCAGCGATTACGCTTTCTTTTTCACCAACTACATTAGACAACTCTTCTTTCTCTTCTTTCAAAGAAGTAGCATTGTTTTCAAGCTCTGTGAACTTGTTTACTACATCTTCATTGTCAGAAAGAACAACAGAAACTTCGCTAGGAGTAGAAACTTCATCTCCTTTGACAGCCATAACGATCTCTTCCTTAAGGCTGTTGAACCAAGTTTTCAATTCTTCGGTCATTTTAAAAAGTTTTTTATTATTACTTAATGTTAATATATCCATAACCTCTTTTTCATTTACGTTAGTAAACTTAGAAAGGTTATATTTAGCAGCAACTTTTAGTGGTTCTGTAATATCATTTATAAAACCAAGTTCCTGTGCTTCTTGACTTGATAGCCATGTTTCCTTATCCATCATCTCAGAAAGAACATCGTAAGGTAACTTTGTCTGTCTTTGGTAGATTTCAATGATCTCATTTTTTATCTTGTCTAGAAGATCAGCAGTTTTACGCATATCTACTGCTTCTCCTGCTGATTGTCCAAAAGGATTGTGTATCATAAAGAAACCATTTTCAGCCATCTCTATATTATCTCCTGCCATAGCAATGACAGTTGATATAGAAGCAGCCAATCCTTCTATCTTAATGTTGACATATCCTTGATGAGAACGCAAAGTATTGTAAATAGCAAGTCCATCAAACACACTTCCACCAACAGAGTTGATGCGTAGTGTAATATCCTTCTTGCCTATATTCTTTACTTCCTCAATAAAGTTCTTAGCAGAAGTACCGTAATCCCCTATCTCATCGTAGATAGAGATCTCAGCAACTTCTGACATATTTTTAATGGAGTACCAATTATTCATGATTACAAATATAATTATAGTTATATCGCTAAGTGCGAAAAAAGTTGTAAAAACTTACCTTATGTTATTCTTTTTTAAAAATTTATGCCTTTCTCTGTAAACAATGGATTGAGCTGTCCTGTCTGATATATCATATTTGATGGATAAATCCATGAAAGTGTATGTAGAACTTTGTTTCGTTTCATCCATTATTTTAGTAAAATCTTTTATTACCATGTAGTCCCTTAGCTTCTTGGAATCAATCAATCCCTTCTCTACCAAATGCAATAATACATTCTTTATTCCTGCTCCCTCTGAGTATTTTCTCTTTACCTCATCGTAGATTAAATCAACAAACTCTAATACTATTTCTTCTTTGTTTTGTTTTACCATGCTGTAATATACTAAAAAGACGCTCTCGCTTCAAGTGCTGATATTCTGTTCTGTGTTGAGGTAACATCACTCTCTACTAATACTACTCTTTGTGTTCCTCCTCCACTAATCATGGATTGAACACTTCTTAACTCTCCACCCATAGCAAACTTCTCTCCTGTAGATAAAAGACCACCCTCAGCAAACTTAACACCGTTTCCATTGTAAGAGTTGATTGCTGATAGTATTGGTCTAAATGCTGCTGTTGATCTTTTGTTTATAATGGCTTCGCCTCCTTCAGCTTCATGTATTCTGCCACCTACAGCAAACTTAACACCACCGTTAGCATGGGATGCTCCCTTGAACATACCACCTTCGGTCAAACCACCATTAGCAAATGTTATAGCTTCACCACCTCCTGAAACAGAAGCACCTCCACCTCCACCACCACCTGATCCACCAAGAAGAGCTTTTAGGTTTGCTATTACAGAAACTACAGAAGCAGCAGTTGCAGCCATTGCAATGATATTACTAGGAAAGGGAAGTTTTGCTTGTTGAGCAATTCCCACTTCAGCATTTATTAAACCATCAATTCCTGAAGCAACAGATGCAAGTTGAGTAATCTTAATACCTGCTGCTGTCAAAGCATTGTTTTCGCCTTGTGCTTGACCAACCTCCATCAACAGCCTACCTGTTTGTGTAAGCTGCTGTATTCTATCTTGAGTAGCCTGTCTGTCTGCATTTGCTACTTGCTCTTTTACCTTAAATAGCTTATCTTGAAGTTTTATTCTTTCTTCTGTGGTAAGTGTTTCAAACTCTAAGGCTGTAGTAAGTGCATTTACTTGTATTTCAGCTAATCTGTTGTTGAACTCAATTTCTGTCATTTCCTTGTTGTCAAGGAACTCTTTCTGAAGATCAGCTCTTTGTTGATTTATTACAGCTTCGGTTGCACTAACATTATCTCCCTGAGCCTGAGTTTTATCTAAAATTGGCTCTTCTTTACTTTTCTTTTTCTCTACTCCTAAGTTTTGTAGTTCTTTTTGTAGATCTTGTAATGCAAGTATTTCTGTGTTTATTCTTATAAGATCTCTTTTTCCAAACTCGTTTAATTTTTCTCCACGATCAACAAGTATCGCTTTCTCTTCTTGTAGTGCTTTTATTTGCTCACTAAGTTTCTGTGCATTTTTAGCTTCGTTCAGTTTGTTTATTCTGTCCTGCTCTGCCTGCTCATCAGCAGCATTCATCTCTTTAGATATAGCATCAAATATTAAACTATCAATCTCCTTTATAGCCTCTTTTCTTCCTTTTATCTCCTTTTTTAAGGCTTCCATTCTAATGATGTTGCCCTGAGCTAATCTGACTTCACCTGTTTTTATGGCTATCTCTGCTACTATCAAAGCCTTTTCTATTTCTAATGCTGCTGATAAATTTTCTATTTCATTATCTTTATCAACAACCTTGAGTTGAGCTGCTGTTGATGCGCTTGCTACTATTTGATCTGTAATTGCAGCAGAATCACCTAAAGCACTTGATAAGTTGTTAAGAGATCCTGAAATGCCATTCAAAACACCTTGAATTACATTTGAAAAAGTGCTTGTTCCTGTTGAAAGGGAAAGTACAAAACCTTCATAGGCTGATTTTAATCTAAGAAAAGAACCACCAACAGTACCTTCCATAATTGTAGCCATGTCTTTTGCAGATCCTGCTGATGAATTTAATATAGTATTAAACTCTTCTACAGCGTCAGCACTTCTAATGAATGACTCCATTGCCTGAACTTGCCTGTTGTCAACTATCTGCATAACTCCTGCAACATCTATACCTGAGGCATCAAGCTCTCTAAGAGCAACTATAAGATCTTCTCCTGAGTGAACAGTTCTTCCTAATCTTTCTGAAAGGTCAGATGTTGGATCTTGCAGTTTCAGTAGTATGTTTCGTAAAGATGTACCTGCGATTGAAGCCTCAATACCTCTATCGGTAAGTAAGGCTAACAGCCCTGTTGTTTCTTCAAAGCTAAATCCTGCTGTAGCAGCAATAGCAGAAACCTTAGTCATTGATGTTTGAAACTTCTCTATATCTAGTGCTGAGTTCGCAAAAGCAGAAGCCATAGCATCTGCAAATCTACCTGTTTGATCTGTATCCTCTCCAAAACCTCTTATGGATGCTGCTACTACTGTTGCTGTCCTACCAAGATCCTCTCCCATCGCTGTTGATAGATTAAGGATTGCTTCTTGTGATTGCAATATCTCTTCAGTATTAAAACCTAGCTTTGATAGGTTAAGTTGAAGTTCTCCTACCTGCGACGCTGTAAAGAATGTTGTTCTACCTAATCCTTTCGCTGTGTTATTTAGCTTTTGAAACTCTCTCTCACTTGCTCCACTTATAGCCTTTACCTTAGCCATTTGAAACTCAAAATCTTTGAATGTAACCAAGCCTTGCTTTATAGCATCCCTAAGCATACCTGATGCTTTTGTAAAAGCTGCTGTTGCTATGTTTGCAGCAGCAAAAGCACCTGCCATCTTACCAACGAATCCAATTCCTTTTTTTGTAGAATCGTTCAACCCCTTGACGGACTTGGAAGCCTTGTTAAACTCAGATCTTGTTTTCTTTACGTTTAACTCTAAGTTAGCAAACTCTGTAGCCTGTGATTTAGTAAGGGTTTCACTATCTTTGTGTTCCTTTCTTAAATCTTTAAGCTGCTTTTGATATTGTTGTAAACTTTGTCTAAGCCTAATGAGTTCTTCATTACCCTTAATATCAATCCTTAATACTTGTTTTTTTTCTGCCATTATACTTCGCTTGGTAATTTGTTAAACATAACCTCTATGTCAAATGCAAAAGCATCCATAATCATTTTAGTTATCTTATCTTCGTTTTCTTTTAGAACCTGATCAATAAACCCTATTCTTCTTCCGTTTTTAGAATGAGTCATACTTTCATTTGTTGGAACACCCTCTAGCTTCATCTTTCTTGCAACAAGGTATGCTATCTGTTTGACCTCCGTTTCATTGGTAGCAAACCCCTTTTGCCTTACCCAATCTTTTATTCTCTCCTTATCAACTTTCTTTCCTTTAGGTATTCCTGTTTGCAATACATTAGCGTGTGCCTTGTCTGTAGTTATCGTAACAGATGTATCAGTAATCTTGTGTTTAAAACTGTCAATGATACTACCACTAGCAGATGCTCTGTGTCCCTGATCCTCTAACTCCTTTGCAAGAGCAGTTTTGAGCAGCTTTCCAACCTCATTTAATGTCTTTCTAACCTTACTCATTACTGCGTTGCTTTTGCTGCTAATTTTGTTATTTCTGACTCTATTCTTTCAAGATCCGTTTGTATGTAACCATTGTAAACAGATATGTGATATATATTAGCGTTAATTGTAGATGAATAAGTTCCTCCTATTGCTCCGACCTGATTAAATGTAAAGTCAGTAGTTGCTATTGTATCATTTACAACTTCTACACCATCTTCTCTAATTATGAGTGTACTACCATTTCTTTGTACTGTAAGTTGCGTGAACTCGTTAGTGGGTTTAAAGTTTTCTTTTGTTTGCTCTACCGAACTGCCACCTACGCTAAACTTGTAACC
>Ga0181395_1000517_pt1 | contig 16343 bp, 10 predicted proteins | sample 18SPOviralmetaG_FD_130124 | JGI IMG/M metagenome (GOLD analysis project Ga0181395, IMG submission 130124) | Marine viral communities from the oligotrophic San Pedro Time Series (SPOT) site, San Pedro Channel, CA, USA - 18 SPOT_SRF_2010-12-16 | ecosystem: Environmental > Aquatic > Marine > Strait...
ATACACTTCAAAAGCAGTTTGAGTTTGTGGATTAGTATCAACCAGTTTTGGAATTACAGAGTCCGGCTCATACTCAGGGACATTCTTGCGGGAGTATGCATCCTCCATACCGGGAGGGATCGTAGAGCCTATCTCAGGGTCTCTAGCCACAGCTTGGGCTTCGGGTGAGGCTTTGGTTGAATAGCGAGGAACGGCTCCTGAATTAGCGTCAGCTACGTCCTGAAGGTTCTGCTCAACAGCCTTGTCGATAGCGTTCTGAGAGATTAGCGAAGGAGGGGGTAGACTCTCAGAGAGAGGCGCACGAACTAACTCTTCTACTCTTGGTCTTGCTGTGCTTTCTGGAGTAAATCCGATTCGCGTTGCTGCTTGGGTGTAGGTGTCCCAGAACGGTTTATAAAGCTCACGGTCAAGGGTGTCGAATATACCGGATGATCCGGGGACGCTTCCTTGATCCCTAATTTGCTTAATGTTTCCTGAATAGTCTTCCGATCCAACATAATCGCTCTCCTGATAATATGCTTGAATGTCATATTGTAAACCTGTGTCAAGAGATGTCAACAGCTTAGTGCCAAATTCCTCCAGCATATCTTCTGTGTAAGATTCAGCGACACTAGGATCAAATGTTCTGCCATCCATAAACACTAATGTGTCTGGTCTAACTGCGGTAAAGTTCATACCCTCTGGATCTTTATCAGGGTTAGCTGTAGTTGCTATAGCTTCTAATTCTTCACGAGTAAAAGCAGAACCATCAGGCTTTCTGACAGCTAGGCCAACCTGACTACCCGTTTTGTATGATGGCTTTACAGCAATGGCTGCGTCTTGAAGAAGAGCATCACCCAATACACTAGTGGCAAGTATGGCTTGCGCTTTAGTACCACCAAGAAGTTTAATTTGAAATGAAGGCTCAAGTCCTTCGTAAGTACCAGCAGTAAGCTCTATCTTGTGAGGTATGCCAAGTCTTCTAAGAAAAGGTATCTGTCCATCCCTGTCAGTAATTGCGCTTAGTGCTTGCTCATGGAAATCAAACAGCTCTTCTGTGGTGACAGTGCTAGGAAACCCATACCCTCTAGCGTTCCCCGGATTAGCAGACACAGTGACTGATGGCGCTCTAGCCTCAGCGAGAGCTTCCAGTTCAGGCATATTAATAAAGTTTGTATAGGGATTCTGTTTAACCTTGACAGCATTGCGCGGCCTAACTCCCTTTCTAAGAGCAGGAGTTATTGATTCATTCTTATTAAATACACCCTCAGCAATCTGATCTTCGATGGCGCTAATCTCTTTAGCAGACTTTCTCTTAGCAGATTCCCAAGTACCAGCACCCTCTTTCTTATCCGCCTTCGGACTAAGATTACTCTTAGCATAGAACCAGAGAGCAGCCTGCGCTTGATTAGGGGTAATGTTAAACTCTTCTGCTAGATATGATGTAAGGTACTGGGCGTATCTATACTGCAAGTCACCGGGAATCATAGCTGAATCAACAAGATTGCCAGTGTCTTTATCAAAATTCTTTCTTCTAAATCCAAACACTCTTGCCATATGAACATCTTGTACAGAGAAAGGATTAAACTTATTCCTAGCTCTGTCTTGAATCAATTGCATATAGGTACTAGTCTTTAGACCTGCGTCAGCAAAACCTTCTTTATACATTCTAGTAATTCGTTTTATCTGATCGCCAGTAATTTTAAGCTTCTGTCCTCCCGGCCTCTTTCCTTGCTTAACCTCTTTCATAAACTTAGATGTTTGTTCAACAGGATCAATACGTCTGGCGACAGACATGATATGAAGCGTATCGGCTAGGTTTTGTTCAGCAGAGTTTTGCTGAGAGGTTATGCCAAAGATAACGGAAGCTTCTTCTATGTTTGCTGGCCCAACAATATCTAAAAGACCAGAGCCAAACTGATCATACCATTGTAAGTTTTCAGAACCCTCAAGACCTTCTCTCATATACTGACGTAATTCATCAAGAGAGATCGCTCTTACTTCACTATCCCTCTCATTGTCAGGAACTTTGTTACCTTTCTTTGTAACTTTACTACGCTTGTTAGGAGCGCCCGGAACATCAGCAAGTTGCTTGGACGTAGGGCTACCACCAGTAGCAGAAATGAGAGCATAGAGTCCTCTTTCCACATCACCAATAGGTAAGGTGGGCAGGTCAGATTCGACAGGAGGAACAGTGACTGGAGTACGAGAGAAAGCAAAGTCTTCTTGTCTTGCTCTTATTGACTCACCAGTTGGGCTGACATTAGCGTTCTGCGCCAGAACTAATGGGCCTATTTGTATAACCCTGTCAGCGGCAACGATTGGTTCACCGTTAGCTCTGTCATAGAAATAAGAATGACGCTCAGGATCATAACCAACCTGTGTCCAGTTTGTTGCCTTACCTTCTTTCATGTCCTTGAGTATGGCTCTAGCTTCTTTGAGAAGAGAGGCGGAAGTCTTTTCTGTTTCCGGCCTACCCTCTATAGTTGCGAAGGTATTTTTTGTGGCAGCTCCAGTTGCTACTCCGCTTGCTACTTTTCTTCCAAAGTCAGACTCTCTTCCAGTACCGAAAGAAACATCATTGACTGACATAGCCAGCTCATAGCCTATAGGTGTACCAGCCTGCCCCTGAAATGCCCCTCGTCCTTCTCTAAGACGAGCAGCTCTTGGCTTATGTGCAGTAACAACCCAAGCGCCATCTCTAAGGTACGCTGGAATATCTAAACGCAAAGCTATGTACTCAAGATCTTCGTCTTTAATAGCCTTTCTAGTCTTACCAAACATCGACTTCTTGCTGTCATCAAGAGCATCTACCGCTCTCTTTTTTGTGGTAAGCAGGTTGTCCGGTAATGATTCATAAGAGGTGACAGGCTTGAACTGATTAACAACTGCATTACGTTGCTTCCTAGTTATCAATCCGTCTTTAAGTAAAATTGTTGAGACAGCTATCTCTGGTATCTTTAACGATACATCTCTGTGACTAAGCGCCTCTCTCTGAGAAAGCTCATCTCTTCTTAATGTCTTGAAAGCTTTGTCAAAAGAATCTCTTGGTCTTAGCTTACCCTTTTGCTCTGGAACAGAGGCTCTGAAATCAAGCACAGCTTTCTTAGCCTGCGCCTCCGTGACAGGGGGCTTGCGTCCACGCCTTCTATTTACTTCAGGCAAGACTGCGCTAACCACGTTATCTATTTGATCAGAAATACTGAGTCTGGAGTAAGCTTGATCAGCTTGCTTGGCAACCTCTTGTATCTGACCTACCTCAATAAAATCACCAACCGGACGAGCCTCACCTCTCATTGCCCTGATTTGATCATCAGATAATTGAGACTCCAGAGCCACTATATTTGGATCGGCACTTGCCTTCATCTCTGATCTTATACGTGGTATATCCGCAGCAACCCTATCTCTGGCTGAACCTCTGGGCGTAGTTCTTGTTCGAGGAAGAATGCCTCGGTCTGGAACGATGCCTTGTGCTGCCTCTGTAGCCCTTAGAGTTCTAACTTGATCTCTATCTCTTGCACCGATTGCCCCAGACTCAATGTCTCCAATCAATGAATCAAAACTTGTATACCCTGTACCACGCAAGAAACTTAACATTGACTCAAAGAATGTCTGTATTCTTTTTATAAGCGTTCTTGGTTTGCCAGTAAACTTATTCCTGCCGTCACGAATTAGTTCAGCTACAGCCTCCTCCATTTGATACACAGGACTTAGGTCGCTGTATGTAGACTGAGCAGCCTCAAGATAACTTTGACCAAGAGAGTTTTTCTTCTTCCTTGCCAGTCGCTCTAAGCTAGACCATTCATTTGCTGTCCAGAGATCAAGCATACGCATAGCGTGTACTGACTCATGGTTCAGGAGAGACTTAGCGGTCTCAAACAATTGATCTGGAGTAGCGCCTTCTTCAGATAGTTGTCGCAACCTATCAACACCAAAGAATACTTCGTTCAAGTTCCTTGAATAAAGAGCTTGCTCCTCCTCAGGAAGTCCATCAACAACAAAGTTTCCATCCTGACCAATAGTTGTAGCACCTTGATCTCTGCGAGGATCAAACCTTCTTACCCCTAAAACAAGGTTGCCATTAGAATCTCTAACCACATTGGTTAAAGCATGAAGAACATTAACTCTAACATCGCCAAGATTAAGCCTATCCATTTCTTCGGAAAGTTGTTGCTCAAGCTGTTGAGTAATTTCTTCACTAGCATTTGGCAATCTGCGCTCGATAGGTATTACAGTTTCTTCAATAACTTCTACAGACTCTACACCTTGAGCGTTAAGATCAGAAACAATCTGCTCTATCTTCTTGTCAAAACGAGCATCAGTTTCGCTAATACCAATAGCTTCAGCTAAAGATTCATTAGTGTACTCTGGGTTCTGCTCGATGTGCTGAGAAGCCAAACGAAATTGTTCGCTGGTATATATCTTAGGAACAAACACAGGAAGACTAGTAGCTACCTCAAAGCGTGGTAGAGATCTTAGTTTTAGATAGAACAGCTTCATCTCTGCGCGAGACATCTTGTCTACACCAGACTTACCTGTAAACGATTGAGCTAAAGCTTTTACCTGTGGAGAGTTGAGATCATCAGTTACATTCTTTGCCTCAAGCAATCTCTTAATTTCTTCTCGTCCATATTTCCTGTCTTGAAATACAACTCTATCTACTGCTCTACCTACGTTGGTGTTTAAACCCGCAGCCACAGTTTGTGCTTGCTGTTCTGTTTGTATCCTTGATGTTTTGCCTAGTCCTTTCTTTTCTCTGCGTTCTACTAGCGTCGTAGGTCTTTGTGTGATAATTTCACCAGCAGAGCTAACCACTATAGGCTTGCCCTTCTTATCCTTATCAACTCGGTATGTCTCTGTCTCTATCGTTGCGTCTTCTTTAATATCAGCAAGGTTAGCAACGTCATCGCCCAACTCTTTCTTAGCCTCTTCAAAAGTAAAGACATTAGTTTCTGATTCACCATTACCCAACCTTGTCCAGTTAGCTCTCTGAGAGGCAGTCATAAGACTCATAGAATTTACAGGGGCTTGGCCTTTTGCAACTAGGTTATTAATCCTTCTTGCTGCTTTAGTAGCAGTTTCTTGTTCATTAAAACCTTGATCAATAGTTGTTCCTGCTGCCATGTTTAAAGCGTTAGAGGTAACAGTATTATTCTCCGGGTTTAAGACAGAGTTGCCCCAGAAAGATAGGGTTTGAAAGGTAGGTTGATCATAAGCCTGTGGCGAGGTATCAATAATATCTGATACAGAATTGGTAACAGCTCTATTGATAAGTTGATCATTTAAAGCGCCAGCAAGAACCGCTGCCTGCTCATAATTTTGAAATGACTTACCATATATTCTGCCATCGGAATCAGTTGCAACGAAAGCAGGAACATTTTCTTCTCTCTGTATGGTCTCGCCAGCCTGATTAGTTACTGACCTAGTAACCGTCTCTGTTGTTTCTTGAACACCAAAGCTTGTAGTTAATGGAAAGTTCTGCCCCATATCCCTAGCTATTTTTCTAGCATAGGAGGGCATACCCTGAACGTTGTCTTCTTCAGGCAGTATAATTTGAGGCTCAAGAACTTCTTCACGATTAATATTAGTGACAAGCTCGGCTTGATCTTGTGCAGCTAGAGTATTAGCTTCTCGAAGCTTGTTCTCATATTCTCTTTCTGTTTCACTAGAGACTCTTCTACGCCTGCCAGCAGCAGCGTTAAGAGCTAGATCAGATACAAAACCAACCGCACCACCTACAGTAAAGTCATCATACAAAGACTCGCCAATTGGCAACTCATCATTGTATATATTCTTTTCAATCAAGTCTTGAGACAGACCAGCAACAGCCTCTTGTACGGCCTCAACACCACCCGTGCCAAGAGCAGACTTAATTCGACTACCAATTGTAGTAAGTACGTCATCGTTAACAAGATTTTTATCTAGCTTTCTAAATAATCTTTCGACAGGAGCAAGTTCTGACAGACCAACAATGGAAGCTAAAGCTATAGCTGAGTCTTCTTGTGCTTGACTTACATCAATGCCAGAATCTTTAGCCATCTGAATTCTTTGTGCCTGCTCTCCAGCACCAGTACCTGTAGCTAAACTTGCTACAGTTGCAGCCTCTGCTCCACTTTTAGCACCAACTAACTTAGTTAAACCAGTGGCTGTTTTTCCTCCATAACCAGCCAAACGAAAGGCAGCGCCGGGAGTAAGGAACGTAGCAAACGAACCTAAACCCTCTCCAAACTTGGTAGTCCATAAATCTTGATAGGCTTCGTCAGCGCCTAGCGTAGAATTAATAGCTTCTTTTGCTCGTCTAGCGCCATAGACAAGAGCGTTCTCATCACCAGAATCAATGAGACCTTCAAGACCTATAGCATTAGTGGCGGCATCAGAGAGTTCAGCAAGACCTTCTGCTGCTGTCAGAAAGCCAGAAGCAAACCCTCTAGGCACAGCCTTCGCAGTTTCAAAAAGCCTACCAGTGGTAGTGATATTCTCTTCTTCTGGGCGCTTAGAAATAGATGGATCTCTCGCATAACCACGCGCAGCAAATTGCAGAATGGCTTCATCACTAGCGCCTTCAGGATAGTTTACACTTATCACACCGCCATCGGGTGCGTTAACTAGTCTATTTGGCATCAGTTAAAGCTAAACCCTGAAGTATCAACAAGCTCATCAACCGCAGACTGCTTAGGCGCAGTGACATTAGAACTTGGAAGCCCTAATTGTGCTTCAAGAAGACTTCTATAGCCATCAACAAGTTTGGTTATAGCCTGTGGATCTTTAATTCCTACGACAGAAGCTTCTAAAGTATCTCTCTGCGCCTTCACAAGCTCTTCAATGTAACTTCTTATAGACCTTCTTTCCCTGCCTTTCTCTTCTCTCCTCATCTCAATGATGCGATTAGCGTCATTAACGATATCTGCCTCGTTTTTCACGAGAGTGGCAATGGTAGTTACATCCTCTCTTGCTCCAGCGATCTGATCTAGCAATTGTTGTCTAGATGCTGTGTAGTTCTGGAATTCAACAGTGTTTCTGAGCGCCTCTTGATCAGCACCAAACTTCTGCTCGGCCCTTCGTCCAGCAAGTGCCGCTTCTTCAGCAGATAAACCTAGCTGAACCGCTTCTCTTTCAGCAGCAGACTTAACATCTCTCATTGACTTACGCTCATCAAATAACCTCTTGTCAGCTATTTGTTTAACGTCTTGAGCAGCCTTGCTTCCTTGCTCTATTCCGCCACTAAGATCTCCGCCAGCTACACCAGCACCAAAGCTCATGAGGAAAGCACTAAGAGCATCCTTCTTAGACTTCTCTTGAATCTCATTAATTAAGACTTCTCTGGACTCTATGTCCTCTCCTGCAATATTAGACAATCTATCTATGTAAGACTGCCTATCTATGTCATCAGCGATAAATTCACTCTCTGTAAAACTTGCTTGAGGGATATTAAGGTCATTAAGTTTACCTCTTGATGTTGCAATGTCTTCTCTTCCTGCCTTAGTTAAATTCATAATTTCTGAATTATATGAATTCAATCTATTTATGTCCTCATTCAAAGCATTACTATTTCTACCAGTAGAAGTATCTTTTAAACCAAGGGCTTTTAACAAAGCGGGTGTGTTTACATTTACTGAAGCGGGATTATTTAAAGAATTAGCGTAATCAAGGTTGGCTGTAGCAGTTTCTATTGCGCTTAATTCTGCTGCTGCTCTTGCTGTATTTCTTTCTGGAGCATTCCTCTTCATTTGCCCACCACCTGAAGGTGTAAGCCTGCTTACAGCATCAGAAATTTCTAATGGAGAAATATCAGAACCCGTTTCCATTTTTGCTATTGCTGATAGCACAGAGCGCCTTGCGTCAGGATCATTAAGATCAATTGGAGCATCTTCTGGTATGTTAAGGAAATCAGAAACAAAATTTATGTAACCTTCAGTATTATTTTCTGAGTCAGGCGCATACTTAGATATAATATCCCTAATAGTATTGACATCATAATTACCCAGCAATCTATCAGCAGCTCTTATTCCATAATCAGTACTGCTAAAATCAACGAAACCATCAGTAGCACCAGTTTGCCCTCTCCAATTTTGATTGAAATCTTTTATGTTAAAAGGATTATTACTACCAACACCCGGACCCCCTGAACTTATACCCGGAACAGTTCTTCCGGGGGCCATAGCCACTATCCCAGCCGGAGCTTGAGGTTGTGGCACAGGAGGCCGCATAGGAGGTTGCATAGGAGCAGGCATAGAAGATTGCATGGGTGCAGCCATAGGAGCTTGAGCTTGCATAGGGGCAGCCATAGGCATTGGAGCTTGGGCCTGCATAGGCATTGGATTACCACCCATCATTCCAGCAATGCCCTGACCTGCTTCAGCCATTACCTGTTGGGCAACAGGAACAGTCTGCGTTGGCTCTTGCATAGCCGAATAAGACTTACGCATTTCATTTCTGCGCTGTAATTCTGAGACAATAAGAAACTGCGGCACATCGCCGCTAGGAAACTGGGCTTCTTTCATCAAAGCCTGATCAGGCAAACCCTTTATCTTATCCTCAACCTCAAGGATGTTATACATATTCTATCTCCTAACGAGTTGCCCCATATAAACCAGCAGCAGCAATACCACTACCCAATAATTGCTGTGCCATTGTAGGCTGTTGACCATAGAGAATCTGTGTAGTTCCCGGCTGCATAGGCAGGCCCCTAACCAAATTACTATACAGAGACAATTGCTCAACAGGAAATGCTTGTTGTCTTAAGAAGTCCTGATAACCAACATCATAGCTCTGCTGCAACAATCCTCGTTGCCCTTGACCAGCCCTACCCAATTCAGCAAGCCTCGTAATTTCCATTGCTTGATCTTGAGAAGCAAGGTCAGAAGCCTGTTGAGCAGCTCTCATACGCTGTCCAAGGTCTGTTTGAAGCGCACCATACCCTTGTAAGCCTAATTGTGCAGCAGACTGTCTTGCGCCTCTGTCGGCCTCAAACGCCCTTTGTGCTAACTCAAAAGACCGTTGATCACCTTGAGACTGCAAATCAGATAGTTGTTGGTTTAAATTACGTTCACGCTCAGATTGCATGATGGCTTCTCGGTATCCACCTAGCCCTCCAGCCAAGGCTGCTTGTTGTGTTATGTCAGAACCTTGAGCCTCTGAAGCTAACGTTGCTTCACGTTTAGCTATATCGGTAACCTTTTGCTGATAAGGACTCATGTAAGTATCGTAGGTGCTAAGATCCCCCAGAGTTCCTACCTGCTCAGGTTGCGCTTGAGAAATTGTACCCATTAAAGCAGCAGTGATAGGATCTTTTCTTATTGCTTCAGCATAAGGATCTTTGTAAGCAATATACTCACTGCCTGTTATGGCATTCTGCATTGCTTCTGGAGTTCCTGTATTAGCAAGCTGCCCAATCCCTGCCATAGACTGTTGCTCAAATGGAGAGAACTCAGCAAGTCTTTTATAAGGATAAGGTGTGTATGGCTGTAAAGACTGGAATGTTCCTCGTCCTAACAGCTCATCATAATAAGGAGATAGTTGTTCTGGGATCTCTTGTATCGTTTGTTGTACTGTATTTGTACCGCCGCCGCCGCCACCCATTATATGTCCACCTCTACTAGTGTATTGACAGGCTCAAAGTTATGACGCTTCCAAAGACGTACTATAGAATCTCTTCCAAGACCTTGTATCTTTGTTGCTCCATGAGCTTGTAATAATGTTTTAAATTTTTCAAATTCCGGTTTCTTCGTTATCCATCTACCACCAATAGAAGTGACAAAAGCAACTCGGCTCATTGGATAGTTAGTAAAAGAAACAGTAGCACACCCTTTGATGTGCTGATCTTTATCCGCAGCCACTATCAGTAACCATTCTCCGCTAGTCAAATAGGACTGAACATGATCTGCGTTGTAGTCAGGCTTGAAGCTTTTATTTTCTGTGCCTTTCTTTAGAGCTGTAGTAATGTATTGTTTTACATCAGGCCAGATCTGCTGAATGTAGTTGGACTCAACGTAAGTAATTGTAAGTTCGCTCATGCAGGCATTACTCTGTCATCAATCTTTCCGGGCTGAATAGTTCTACCCGTTTTAGCAACTCTAACATCATCAAGCATCGTATCTAGTTTATCTGCTCCGGCATCACTGCTACCATCGCCAAGCGAGGCAACTACATCAGCAGGAACTATGTACTCACCCGGAGATACAGCTACCCGTTGCTGATTACCTATCATGCCCATGACCTCATCGTCCATGCCGCCGCCTTCTCCTTCAATCATTCCCTCTGTCTGAGCGTCAGGAACTTGAGCTTGAAGCACTTGATCTCTAAGTTGTTGGAAAGCTTCATTTCCGAAAACAGAAATAAAGGTTTCTATAACTTCATCAGCATTTTCAGCATCACCAAGAATAGCATCACTAGTCATTTTTATAAGACTATCTAGCTCATCGCGGTTTACATAGCCGCCATCTTGATACCCAACAACTCCACCACTTGCCATTTCTTCTTTTTCACCACCCACAGATTCTCCCAAACCCTCTAGAAACTCACCTAATCTACCTATAAAAGTGGGGTCTTTTTCTGCTTCAGATCTAAGTAAAGCCCTTTCTTCTTTAGTAATAGCCGGACCCTTTCCTAAAAAAGGAGCCATGTCTTCCCTATAGATCCGATCACTTTCCTGCATATCAGATCCTGTATTCATCATGCCTTGAGATATTTTTTGTCTAATCTTTTGCAAAAGGGTCAGGTCATCTACCTCGCCTCCCTCTTGCATTTTCTTTTCAACAACACCTTTACCGATCAGTATATCTTTTTGAGTAACCTCTCCATCGCCACTGAGGTCAGGGAACTGACTGCCTTTAGCCATACCAACAATACCGCCAGCACTAGCCGCCATACCTAGAGCAGCCGCTGCATTTTGAGCAGTACCAGCAGGCTGTCCAAACATTTCATCTAGCTGTGAATAAGAAATATTTTCATCTTGCGCGTATTCAAAAATTTCTCTAATTTGATTTTCTGGCAGCACATCACCTGTTGATTCATACAAATCTAACCCAATTGATAATGGATTAATATCTTCAATTGGGGTGACAGCGGGAGCAGTGTCAACTTTACTATCTGTAGCTGGAGAGGGGGCTGCAACAATGCCACCAGCAGTGTCTATTTCTCCAAGAATCCTTTGGACATCATCTGAGGGAATCCCAAAGTAATTAGATATTCCTGTAGCACCTATACGCCCAGACTTATACAAGTCATAAACCTTTTGCGCTTCATCTGTGCTGTAATCTGCATCAACAGGAATGTCACTAAAATATCCTTTTGACAAATAGTCTCTTGTCTGATCTAGAGGTCTTCCAAATATGCGAGACATTTCCTCTGGGCTATAGCCTTGTTGATTAGCAACATTAAAGTATTGCTGGTTTAGCGCCTCAATAGCCTGATTATCAAGATTCAAACCGGGATCATAAGCACGATCATAAGTGTTTAAACCGAAAGTATCAGACAAATAATTATTATAAAGATCATATGCTTCAGCTTGAGGCACGCCTAACTGTTCGGCTAAAGAATTAATGTCATACTGACCCGAACGAATAAGACCCATAGCATTGTCTACATCCGCTGGAGTGAGATTAAATTTCCCATCAATGTACTGAGGCAACCCTGTGGTAGGATCTATCCCTTCAACAGGAGTGCCGGGAGCAGGAGCAACAGGTGCAGGAGCTACAGGTGTAGGGGCTATAGGCATTCCGGGGCGCTGATACCCATCACCATATACACCCGGCAAAAGAGCTGCATAGTCTGAATACCTTGGATCGCCAAAGTAAAGATACTCAGGATCAAATCCCGGTCGATAACCGGGAGGAGGCATGTTTGCAGAGTATGAACTACCAGTTAAAATTTCTTGTTGTCTTTTAGCTGCGTCACGACCAAGAACTTGTCCCACGCCAAATCCAGCTCGTCCATAAGGATCAAATTGAGCTATGCCTTCTTCATCTTCTTGTCTCATAATAAATTCCTATCAGCCAAACGCTCTTAGTCCGGGTTTATTAAATACTCCGGCAAAAGGATTATTAGGTTGTGCAAACTGAGCTGCACCAGATAATACACCTCTATCCATGTCTCTTCTTCTTTGTCTCTTAGCTTCCTGATCTCTGCCTATAGCCTGTTGTTTTTCCATAGCATCCATTTGTGCCAAGTTACCAGCACCAATTGCTGTTGGCAAAATAGATTCAGGCTTCATAAAAGCTTCCAATCCAGCCTTTGAACCCTCTTTAGTAAAGAGAGATCCTATTCTGTCTGTCCCAGTTAAATTTTGTCTTCCTGTATCAAGAGCCTGTCTCGCAGCTTCAGATCTACCAGCAGCATTAATAAAATTAGTTTGCTCAGGAGACATAACATCTATACCAAATTGTTGAGCCACAGCAGGATCTGTTGGAACAAGAGCATCTCCCAGTGTAGGAGTAGCTTGAGTGCCCAAAGCCTCTGTAGCAACATCAACAGCGTCAGCTGCTTTAGCAACCTCAGCAGTTTGACTACCTAAATTAGCCGCATCACTTGCTGCACCCAAAGCTTTACCCATACCAAAGCTTGTAATACCAGCCATTATGCCTTTCTCAAGATCACCTTCTACAGCACCAGTTATTAACCCAGAGGTTATTGCTGAAGTCAAAGCAGGCGCTCCAGCAGCGGCTGCACCAAGGCCACCAAGACCAACTGCACTTAAAGCACCGGGAACAAACTGAGCTATAAGAGGGGCCAAGAAAGGTAAGAAAGCTTCCGGCTGACCAGTAACAGGATTAGTTGTTAATCTTCCTGTAGGGGACAAAGAAGCTATGCCTTGAACTTCAGCAGGATTCATGTGAACTAACATCGAATCACCGTACCTACCGTACTTTGCTAACTGATCTGCATTCGCCTGTAACGGCCTCATCATATTGTTCATCAACTTGTCTCCACACCAAACACACTAAAACTAACATCGGTAGAACTTGAGTAAACTTTCATAACATCGCCTTGTCCTAAAGTTATACCTATTACAGCAGTCAATGTGTCATTAGCACTTATCTGCTTATCATAATATAAAAACTGTTTGTTATCTGCCCCAGCATTATTAACATGAATACTAAGTCTAAAAGTCTGAGCAGAACCGCTGCGATTACACGCAACAAAAGAACTTATTGTTGTTACAGTAAGATCAGGAACTGTATACAAGACCTCAGTGGTAGTGGCAGCAGCATCAAGCTGACCGAGGACTTTTATAACATCTGTCATTTTGCGCCCATAAACATGAAATGATATTTCCGTATAGCAAGAGAAGCATCCTTGTCTTCTTTATCAGCTACAACATTTATCGTATCTTGAACTTCTCGGAAAGATCTTTCCACTGTTCTTCTGTTTGTAAGCTCGTTGTTATAGTCATACTGTGGTGGAGCAATAGGAAGTACAACAGATCTTTGTTCAGCCATCACCTTCTCCCATCAGGTCTAATATCAAATCTAAGATCACCAAGAGTCCAACCATACCCAGTCCCGGTACTTTGTATCCTAACGATAGTCTCTCTTGCTCTAGCTCTAATAAAAGTTTGCTCGGTGCTTGATGTAACTGTAGAAGAAGCTAATGTTTGTGCATCTTGTAAAGGAAATTCTTTACCCTTCAATGTAACATCTATAGCCGCCGAACTAGCTGTTCCTTTAAACTCAAAATCAGGAATCATCCGAGACATAAACATAAACTGTTCTCCATCTCCAAGTTCTATTCCTCCAGACTCTATATAAGAGTTCATTGCCTCGCCATCAGCATCAAACCCTCGCTCATGAAAATATAGATAGCTTGCAGTGGTGCTAATATTAGAGGCAGCGATTGGAAAGTTTCTAGTATTTGCTGGAATCCAAGCACCCCTGTCCAGAGTTCCTACAGACCAAGAGTCTTCTTTAAAATTATATGTAACATAGTTGGTGCATTCTGTGTTCCCAGTCCCTATAGGATAGAACCAAGTTATCTCTGAAAAATCCACGCTCGTTGTAGCGAACACTTTAAATATTTCGGCTTGATTTATATTACTAAATACATAATCAAGAACAGAGCAAGTCATTCTTTGAATGGCTCCGTTATAAACATAAAATCCACCACGATCCATAAAGTAAACAACATCACCCGCACTAGTCGCAGCTTTGGGAGAGACCATAGAAAATCCTTCACTAATCAAGGAAAATTGATATGTAAAAGGAGATCCAGAATAACGCATAGAATGAATGCTGTTATCTGTAAAAATTAATATCTCTTGTCTAGTCTTAATTGCCCCAACAATAAATGACCCAGCAGGAATAGTAACTCCTCCCGCAGTATTTGTTGCTGTAGGAGTCCAATTGAAAGGATTCTCTTGATCAGACCATCTAATAAAAAGAGGGTCAATTGAAGCTGACCCTATAGCGTTTGTCCCGAATGCTATAGTATGTCTGTCTGTATCAGATACCATTATCTGAAGAGAAACAATTGGGCAGTCTGACGCATCAGCATTACTTGCTAATGTGGCAGCCCTAGTTGTAAGACCTGCGCTTTCATCCCAATAATAAATGTCTCCACCTCTTGGATTTATTATAAGATCATCGCCAAAGGTATCCTCACTATAAAGTCTTAATTGATTGCCAGAGCTTATAGCAGTAGATCCACCCCAAGCAGAAGAACCCCATGTGCCTGCACCAAATCCAGTAGAAGGAACGTAAGTATCAAGACCTGTGTTTATCTGATATACCCCAACTACCGATGACCCGCCATTCCCTGTATCAGAACCATTCGCTACAACCTCAGATCCTGTTGTACTCTTTGCTTCTATCCTATAAGAGTTACCATCTACGATAGAAGATATTTGATACTCTTGATTAAGAACAGCAGCAGTTATATTACCGCCCAAAGAAACAGCTCCAGAATAAGTAACAAAATCTCCTTGTTGCGCTCCATGAGCAGTGTCTGCAACGGTAAGGGTTGCATCACCATTTGCAGCAGAAAACGTAACATCGCCAGCAGCAGTGGTTGCTCTGATAGGAGTTATGTCATAGTAAGCATCACCGCTGCTAATGTAGTACTTTAAAGTAGTGCCAAGTCCTAGATAGTCTGTAGCAGCAGCAGCTTTCCAATCGTGCAAAGATCTACATATCCCAAGGAAAGTATTAGAAGAATACTTTTGCCACCCACCTATTTGTTCTGGGCGGCCCTTGCGAAATCTTATTTTATCTGAGTCATACCATCCGCTATCGGCAGTATACTCTGTGCCTTCTTTGTTTACGCCGGGAGCAAATTTGTATTTAACTAACATCTAAATTTACCTTTAACCTGTTGGCAAGATGAGCTTTCTTTACTTCTTGCTTACTTTGACCGTAATACGGTACAGCGTGGTGATGAGCCAGAAGACTAGCGCATAGCCATAGTCCATCCACCTGAAAGTCTCCCAGATAGCGGCCATACTTGCCTTTTTCGTGCGTTTTTAAAATTGCTTGCGATCCTATTGGCAAGAATTCTTTAACGAACTCTTTTGCAAGTAGTCCATATTTTTTTTCTTCCAGATCTCTAGTGCGAGATTCTTCGCAATCGATTCCGAAAAGACGGATACGACCAGCACTGCCACGAACCCAACAACCAAAACCCAAATCAACATCGACATCTATAGTATCTCCATCAATTATTTTTACTACAGTACAATTAAATAGATAGGGATCAGACATTAGTATTTATTCGTCCTTATCTGATCTGTTACTTCTATAGCCCTACCTTTTACTTGTGTTGCCCAGCGTGAATTTAAAAATTCTGTAGAAGCTTCAGCATAAGAACCTTTTTGCATATGCTCAATAGCATTTTTAAATGTCCTAAATTTTGTTGCTCCTAAATTAAAGTGCATATTTATAATTGCATCCTTTCTAGCGCCATCATCAAGCTGACCAAACCAATCGTACTCTTGTGTCAACTCCTTGATTGTACGAATAATATCATTTTCTAAAAGATGATCTACCTCTTCATCTGTAAGCCCAATGCCGCCGTTTGCATCTACATTTCGACCAATGCCTAACGTATAAAAACCAGCAGGACATTTGTATATAACATGCCTGTCATTAGTTTTAACAACGCCTTCGTGACGCTTTAACTGTTCAATCAATTCATACATCTTATTTTTTTCCATTCGACCCGCCATAATAGAATGCCGCTGCCGTGCCTAATATCCCGCTTAACTGCCCTAGAACCAACGATATAATTGTCTCATCGTTTTGATCATGAGGCATCATAGTGACCATAAGAACAAATGCGCCATAAAGTAGAAGCGTCAATACAGAAAATAATTTAGGGGTTAAGTCTGTAGAAAAAGCGGCTCTTGCGTCTTTGCGGTCTTCAACCTCAGTCTTAAA
>Ga0181395_1000520_pt1 | contig 16265 bp, 24 predicted proteins | sample 18SPOviralmetaG_FD_130124 | JGI IMG/M metagenome (GOLD analysis project Ga0181395, IMG submission 130124) | Marine viral communities from the oligotrophic San Pedro Time Series (SPOT) site, San Pedro Channel, CA, USA - 18 SPOT_SRF_2010-12-16 | ecosystem: Environmental > Aquatic > Marine > Strait...
AGGTACAGAAGACGGTAGGATTTTAATTTATGTTACTAAAGTAGGGGCTTCAGTTGAGCATTTAAGAATGAGTGGTTCAGAAGGTGTGATTTTTAATCACAATCAAGAGGATATAAACTTCATGATAGCAGGTAAAGATAATGATAATATATTTTATGTTGATGGTGGTACTGAACTGGTTGGTATTGGTACTGCAAGTCCCAGTGCTAATTTACACATAGTTGGTGCTGGTTCGGGCGACCATCTTATTTTAGAAGGAACTTTAGGTAGTGCCGCTACTTCAGCCCCTAACTTTGTATTGTTTAGAAATGGTGATGATGCAGCCGCAGATATTGACGATGCTGATTTAATAGGTCAAATTGTTTTTAGAGGCGAAAATGATGGTGCTTCAAATAGTAATACACCCCAAGAAGTAAATTATGCTACAATTGAAGGAGGTATGGATGATACTTCAGATAGTAGTGAAGATGGCCATATAACCTTTAATTTAATTGAAGCGGGAACTCTTACAGAGTTTATGAGACTTAGGGCTAGTACAAGAGATGTAGTAGTTAATGACCAAGGAGATGATATTGATTTTAGAGTTGAAGGAGATACTGATACTAACTTATTATTTACTGACGCTTCTGTTGATAGAGTTGGTATTGGAACAAGTCTTCCCAAAAATAAACTACAACTTTCTCATACTGGTGCTGATGGTCTTAATGGACTAATGATTGTAAGAGAAGATACTACAACTACTGATGGAGATTTATTGGGAGGTATTGGTTTCGATTCAACAGATGGAAATGTCCCTTCGTCTGTTTTAGAGTCTTCTGCTTTTATTTCCGCTAATGCAACTGAAGACCACGGAACCGGAGATAAAGGAGGTAATCTTAAATTTGGAGTATCTTTAATAAATGAAAATGATGATGTTGTTTCAACAGAGTTAGCAAATGTAGGGCCACCTGACACTACTGCTAATGCTACTACTCATGCTGGACTTAATTCTAGAGTAACAACCGCTATTGTGGCGGCGGCTACTTATGCTCCTACTATTGGAGATTCAGGAACATTAGTTATATTTGAACATGCTAACTCTAATTTAACTTTACCTTCTATTAATAATGACACAAGTGTAGGAGTCCAATTTACTGTATTTAATGAAACTGGTTCTGCCATTAGCGCACAAATCGCTGTTTCTAATTCGGCTACTATTAATGGCGGTGCGGCTTCCGCTTTAGATGATATAGACTCCTATAAAGCGGCTACATTTGTTTGTAGTGGAAATAATACTTGGATAAGAATTGGGTGATTAAATGGGGCTACATTGGCAATTTGGTGTTGTTCAAAATGCTTCAGGTTCTCCTTTAGCGGTTTCAATCATAGAAGACGGTTCTGCGCCTTTAGTTGATTTAATAGAAAATGCCGCACCTGCTGGTAGTGGGGCATTTGTTACTGGTATTAGCGGAGTCCCAATATGGGATATTTCAGTAGTTGCTACGGGTGGAAGCGGTAGTTATACCTATTCTTGGCAACACGGAGAAGTTCGTGATGTTAATAATGTATTCAGCGTTAGTTCTGCTGGAACAACAAATGCGGCTAGATACAATACATTGCGTATTGCTGGAACAATTCCGGCTAGTGCTTCTGACCCACCAAATGACTGTCTTTACGAACTTACATGTACGGTAGATGATGGCTTTGATACCGTACAAGCAACTATCCAATGTGCGATAGTTGCTATTCCACTATGATTAGTGCCAAGTGCCAAGGTTAAAAATGGCACTGTTTAATCAGATTGGATAAGTTATTTTATATGTAAAAAATATTATTTTAGTATATTATCCTAATAGATTTAAAATCGCATATTCTGAAAAAAACGCTATAAAAAAAATGAGCCGAAGACCCACTCGTTAAAGTGAGCCCTCGACCCATTAGTATTATTTTTTGTCTGACCAAATTCCTTTACAGTCTCGACATTCCCAAAGTTTTTGTTTGTCATTCGACCCCAAGTAAAAACCCTGCATACGCTTCGCTATAGTAAGCGAGCCGCAGTACCTACATTTTTTCTTAAGGCCCACGCTTATCATCTTCCCTCATTAGTCGTGCTAGATACTCTTCAACGCTAGAATCCGATAGTTTAGAACCACCGAATGCTGCGAAGAATAGTAGCGTTACGACTACCAAGAAAATGATTAGACCAAACCATTCTAGTGTGTCCATTACCAATCAACTCCTAATTCCAAAAATTCTTCTTTCTCTGTAGAGAAGGCTTTTACAAATCCATTATCTTGACCATACTTCCATAGGTCATAAACCAATTGCGTGTCCTTCAAACAATACTCCACTACTTCGGTATGGTTTCCCTGTTTCCAAAGTTTAGGAGCGTCTGCGCTTTCCATTAACTTAGCATCATCTAGAGAACACTTTACAAGATTCTTTAATTGGAATCTTTCTCCGTGTCCCTTTACCAAGAGTTTACTAGTATCAATGTATTTTTCTTCTTTGAGATATTTATGAATACAAAAAATATCCATAGAGTCTCTAAGAATAGGTAGGTCAAATGCCCCTATATTATGACCCAACAACGACCCACCCTTTTGCAAGTGGTCATCTAAGTCATACTTTAGTTGAGATAGTGGCTTAGTTTCTACACCGGATTTAGCAAATGAATCTACTGGCTCATCTACATATACCGTACCGCTATTCCCATCCCAAGTAGCCACCGTAGAAACCTTAAACATGTGAGTGTTGCCGAAGCCCCCTATCTCATAAGACATATTTTTGGTTTCTAGGTCAATGGCTAATACCGACATTCCTATCACTCCTTTGCTTTAGAAGGGGTGGCCCAAAGTTTAGCAAGTTTTTCTGCTTGCTCATCTTTAGGTTCTTCCTCTACATCGGTTCTTCGCTTTAGGAATACTACTATGTTTGTGTTTGCTACAGCAATCATAGAAGAACATTCCCAGCCCTCTTCTCCATAAGTATTCAGTGCCTCTATAATGACCTTCGGCCCTTTAGAAACATCGAACACTAAAAAGTGGTTTTCCCAATTCATTCATTTTCATCTCCTTTTTTTAACCTAACAAATACTGAACGGCTAACGGTGTCGATTTGAAATCGACTTTCAATGATTTTCCAATCCCTATAACACTGCGCCCTAGATATTCCCTTGGTTTGAACCTTTTCGAATAACTTGGGTTTACTGACATAGCCATCACTTTTCGCCTCTCCGCTTTTCACCATTTCTTGATATTGTTGTATGAATACAACGGACTTGTTTTGAACCAAGGCCGACTTCTGTATCTTTAGGCTTCGTTCTAGCCACTCTACCAATGTGCTATAACATTGTTGGGTCAAAATATATGCCTGACGAACATGGGTTGGCGTTACTACAAACTTTCTTTCCGCTATACAGCATAGCACAGATAGTTTAAGGAGTTGAACATTAATTCTAGTCATAAAGTTCTGAGCGATTTCTCTAATCTCCGGTCTAGAGGACTTAATATATTCTCTCATTTTCATATATTCGTTTATTAGAGCATCTGCGAATCCGTCACTATAAGTAATAGTACTAAAGGGGTCTTCTCCTACTTCTAAGAACCTTGCCTTTACATCTTTGTAAAGAGTAAATAATGCCTTTGCAAATCTCTCTGTATCTACCTCGGTAACTTCTCTTTTACCCGATTGCTTCAGTTGTAACATTCTCATATCATGCTGTTCTTCTTCCGGAACTTCTCTAACATAGACCAGCATTCTTTGTAGAACCCCTTTTTCTGCTATTACAGATTTAAGATGTTTAGGAATATAAGTGGTAGCCCAAACTGAACGCTGGCACATACATTCCATCAAATGCCCTTCTTTTAACTTCTTAGTAATTACCCAAGACTCTCCTTCCAAGGTGTTCATTAGAGTGTTTAGATAAACAATGATATTTTCTTTATGCTGACTCTGTTTAAATACACCGGAGTATTCGAATTCATCCCAATGCGCTAAACCATTTCCTTCTAAAGAGCCCGACCTTCTTTCAAATACAGGTTCGTCATTTTCATCTAACTCTTTCAGCCTTTCGTAGAAACCAATTAAAGCGGCATCTGTATATTCTACAACATCGAAATTGTCATATTTTTTAGGAATATATACTTCGGAAGAATCAGTTCCTCCTGTTCCCTCAAAGTCATTTATTTTCTTATGTAGGGATTTACTTACCGGCCCCATAAAATTCCATAGAGTGCTTTTACCTGTACCGGATGTCTGCATCCAACAGAAATGTATTCTGCTATCTTCAGTGTTCTTTCCCCTAGGTATTCTAATAAAGTCTTTAGTAATTTGACCAAGTAAAGAAAAGAAAGAAGCCATAGCCGGAATATCATTTTTATGAGAAACCGTTAGTACTGTCTTCTTCCAATCTTCTACCACTCTAGGCATTTTTTCTTCTAGCGCAACCCCGTAGTATTCTTCGGGGATTTCTATTTCATCATCATCATAATTCATATTTTCACCTTACCTTCATTGTTTAGAACTTTAATTATCCTCTCGGCGACAACTGTTCCAATGCCGTCTATTATTGTCAATTCGTGAGGCCTTTGCTCTCCTATTTCCATAATCGAGCCAAACTCTTTGATGAGCCCCTTTGCCTTTTTGATTGATACGCCTTTTATGCTTGTTAGTAAATCTAGTCTCAAATCATCCGTTGTAATTCGTTTGAAAACTTCTGGTCTTATTACTTCCCTTTCTATTGGTTTCATTTTGCATATTGCCGTTATTATTAGTGATGCTTCTTTTTCTGTAGGAACCCAAAATGCTTTACAATCTGTATCTAATGTAATTCTCCCTATGGCCCCTAAAAACTTGTTATTCAACATTACCGCCCTAGCAGAAGGGGGCAACTTAGATTGACTATTTTCCATTATGTTATTAATGCCTTCGGATAAACTACCGTAGATAATAACAACATTGGTCTTGTAATATCTATCCATATTATCTATTTGAGTCCAAATTCTTTTACTCATAACTGAACCAATAAAATCCACTACAGACTTTGCTTCAAAGCAAACATCATCGAAAACATAATCTCCAATCTCAAGCCATTTCTTTTCAGTTTTTATGTTTAAAGACTTGGCCTTACTTTCTACTAGGTCTACTAGAAGAGAACCTTTCTTTTCTCTACTGTCTATTACTAGCATCAAAATCACTCAACTTAGTTTGCCCTTCCATAATCAATCCAAAATCATCTAATGTTAATTGTTTCATTTTTTCACCTCATGTGGGTATCTCCAGCATTTACCAATGCAATACCCTTCGGGAATCAACTTTGTTTTACAATGCGGAGCAGTATATTCTCCAAACACTGTAAAGCGAGCATGTTTCCTAGTCTCTCCTTCATCCCAATCTAGCCAAACCTCATCGTGGGTTTCGGCTATCCATTTAATTTCCTCTACGACTTTATCTAATATATCTTGCTTTTCAGAATTACTTAGTCCTTTACTACAACCGGACAGTAAATCCCTGTACCAAGATACTAGATATGCTCTAGCCATATGACTAGGATTCTCTACCATAATTGCACTATGCAAGCAGGGAAGAATAGGTAGCCTACCCTTGAAAACGGTAGCCACTACTTCTCCTTCTACTGACTCTAATGGCTTAGACTTGGGCCAAGATATTTTTTCCTTGCCTGTTATCCTCTTAGGTATGAGCCTAGGCCGTTCTGCTAATTTCAGTATGTGGGAAATTCCCCTAGCCAAATCCTCATAAAAGATGGGAATACAATAGTACGGAATACCTGCTTCGCTTCTACTTGACATATTTACAGTATTAGGTACTCTTCGTAGTCTAGTAGATTGCCCCACCCTGTCGTCTAGGGTAATTTCGTAATTGGTATTATTCTTTAGATACTTTTTAATTATTCTAAAGTAGGCTTGGATGTCACGAATATTATCCGTTGGCTCGCCATATAAAAATAAATGGAAGCCTCTTCCGGAAAAGAAACAAGAATGTTGTATGTCATTAGTAATCACATATTCCATTACCATCTTCAAGTCTTCGAAGGCATTGTCCAAATCTTCTCCGTGGGCATCAAAGTCTAAGAAAATCCTATCTAGAATTACGCTAGAATCAACTTTAGCCATCTCGCTAAAATGCTCAAAATCATAGACAGTAGTATAAACATTAGTGCGATTATTCTGCGCCCTTACAAACGCAGTATATTCACTCTTCGTTCTTACTATCTTTCTTTTCATCTGAGGAGCGTTCTTTATGTGGCTTCCCGCCCACACTTCTCTCGGAAATTTCATTGTTATCACCAAACCTTATTGTTGCTTTTCCTAGCATATCTTTTATTTTACCTGCGACTTCTCCTCTTAGATGCGTCATAACTACTTCTCTAAACGCATCTTCAAAGGCCATACCGATGTAAATTTCATGGACATGACTTTCTCTAATCAATTCAAATCTTTCAGATAGTTTCATTTCGGAATACAATTCTAAAGATAAAACTTCTATTGTATTCTTTAAATCGGATATTTGATTAAATGTCCAATCCCTAGAAATTACTTTTGCTTCTATTAGTAAATCAATCATCTACTCACACCCATGTATCTTCTTGTGCAGATTCACAAATCCCAAAGTAACTACAGTGAGCTCATGTCTTGTAGAAAAACTTCGCAGGGAAATTCTTACGCTCGTAGGCATAAATCAATCTAGCGATACTTTTCATCATAGCGTTCATGGAAGTCTTCTTCACTTCTTCGACATAAATATAATTCGATATTGGATAGTACCAAGACCAATGCGTTACCGGAACATTCGATTCCAGTCCCGCTTGCTTCAGAACTTCTTCACTGGCATTGTCTATCATTAGTTTATAGAAGGCCATTTCCTTTCTCATGCTAGAAACTTTCCCATCTGTCCACTTACCAGTTTTAAATTCCATAGGAATATATCCATTTCCTTCTTGAAAGACCCTATCAATAATTCCCTGTAGGTGGACTTTGTAATCTCTCCTAAGAAGGTATTTGGGGTCAGTTTCCGCACTAATTACAATCTCACAATCAAACTTACCTTCGTTACACGCTGGAAGAAATTCTTCTAACTTATCTTCTGTCTTTGCTTCCGAGAATCTATTCGCTTCGAAAGAAGCAATAGAAACATATTCGTCAAAGTATTCATCTACTGGAAAAAGACTAGTACAGTAATCTACTAACTCATCATGTGATAGAGCCTCTGCTTTAGCAATACTAAAGTCATTAAAGAAATCTTCTCTAGCATTATGCATTACAGTACCCTTTCGCATTGCTTCGCTTTGGTCTTGCGGTAGTCTTTGTATATACCCAAATTCATATTTCTTGGGACACCAAAGATGCGACATCATAGAAGATTTTGTAATCTTCAGAATCGGCTCATCTTCGTTCTCATAATCATCAGCATTCCACTGATATGTATATTCATCCATATTTTTAATCTCTTCTTCATAATTCATTATTACCACCAATCATCAAAACTTGTTTGCATTCTACCTGTTCGGATTGAATCTGTATTCCAACCCATAGCCCGATAGATAGGCTCTGCTTTTTTTATTATTACATTTCCGTAATATGCTAAGTCCGGCACTACATCTTTAAAATCTTCAAGCGTAGTAGCCGAAAAATACTCGGCCGACTTTAATTCACCCGTCAATGGGTGAGTGAATGTGTCGCTTGCTCTTACCTTCATAAATAAATAAGAGTCATCGTATTCCATGTTGAGTTTTTCCCTTCCATATAGGACTCCTCCTACTCCTTCCCCGAAGGAAGGCTTCTTATTCTGCAAAGTAACGAAGTTTTCTTTCAAGACTCCGCATTTTTCGCAATAATCTATAGCATAGCACTCCTTTACTTCGTATTTCTTATTACAATCCGGACATTTTACAGAAAATCTCTCTACCTTAAGCCTACTTCGCTTAATTATATCCACTTTATCAAAATCGCTATTTATTATCTTAGTGTACTTTGCATTAAGCCACGAATTTATTTCTTTGAAGGTGTGGTCGTTAAGCCACATCTCTAAAACCTTAATCTGAACGCCTTTAGCCAGTGGGGTTTCTGAAATCCTCTTCGCAGTGAAGCCAGTCATAGTGAATTCCGGTTCTTCTAACTCATATCCGTCTTTCCATGAAATTAAACCGGCGTTTCTATTTTTAGTAGAGCCAACTCCCAACCTAGAGAAGTATTTCTCAAACTCTAAGGTCACTGGATGTTCTCCTAACCCTAGTAGGTTAGGGAAGGATTCTCTAACATGTAGATTAATTTCCTGTACTACTTCTTTTCCTCTTTCAATAGAATCCATTTTTACATAGATTGAATCAGTGTGTCCATATACTACTTTCATTCTTCTTCACCTATCCTAAATGCTTTGGTTTTCTGTCTTGGGAAGGGTTTAGGTTTTCCATCAATAGTAACAAAATAGTGCGAAGTCCTACGCTTACATTCCCATCCTCTTTCCAATAGTCGCCTTTTAGTGACACAGTTTTGGAATCTGTTTTTGGGGTAAGTATTGTATTGAATAATATGGTGTCGGCTTAATTGAACATATTTATCTATAACAAAACAGGTCAAATCTTCCAACCATATTTCATCTACAGTGAGTTCCGATAGAACTATGTCTAAACTAGCATCTGCGATTTTCCAATCTAGAGATTTAATATTCCCCCTTCCCATTATTTCACCGCCGATATTCGCCAAAGACACACATCCATACCGTTACCACCTATGCTTTTCTCCCTAGACATACCAGCCTTTTCAAAGAAGGGATATTTATTTAGGGTTTGGGCAAGAGTCTGTCTACTAGGGCAATTGACTAGGCGTTTGCCAGTTGTGCCAGTTTGCTCTAGCAATCTACAATATATCTGATGAGTCGTTAAGACCGACTCTTCTCCTTCTTCAAAAGCCCTAATGATTCTACGACAATTTTTATTCATATTAAAATACGCTTTATTTTCCTTCATAATATCACAACTTGTGTACGAACCACTGTTCATTGGTAGATAAAAATTCTTGTATCTCTAAGATAGCATTCCACATTTTTGTATTGTTATGGTTCTGCTCTATCTGATAGTTTAAATCCATCTCTAATGCCTTTACCCTGTTCTTTAGATTAACAATTTCTTCCTTTAATTCTTCGCTCATAATATCACCGTTACTATTGTTATAATGGTTGCTATGTTTACGATATTTACCATCATCAATATCTTATTACTTTTTGCTATCATAGCCAGCAATTCTTCTAAGAGTTCGTTGGTCTTGTCCATCATCATATTTTCAACTCCAACTCAATTCCTACTATCTCCGCCTTGCGCTTTAGATTATTCATCATAGAAATTATCTCGCTAATTTCTTCTAGAGAAACTTCCCAAGTTTCTTCTGAATCATAATCTACTTTCACTGTAATGTATTTGGTTTTCATACTTCCACACCTTCCTCTTCACCCAGTAGTCCTAGAAAATTTAGAGTCATAGCCAATAGTAATACAGGCGGTAACAGTACAAATACCACGAAGAAAACTATTACTTTAGTAGTAATGCTAGATGGTTCTTCGCCTTGAGGGGTAATAAAGGATGCCTGTATTGCCGGTATAAGAAACCAAGCCAAATACACCGCTAATAATGCAACTAAAATTCCTTCCTTGCTAGTGGCCCATTCTACTAAGCCATAATATGCTTCTAAATTAAACTCCATCTTTAATCCTCCATTCTGTCTTACCTGCTCTTTCTATATTGTCCATCCTAGTAAGAATATATCCTATGCTTCTACTATTACCTGCGAACTTAGTTCCGTAAATTTCTATCATATGTACTCTCAGCATATGGGAAGTAAATGGCTGGGGCATATTGTGAACTTCAACTTCTATTCTATTTCTTAGAAATGTATTCATGCTTTCATCTCCACGCCTTTGTAAAATACGCGATATCGTGTACCGTTAATAGTCCAATGAGGAATTGCGACCATACCTGTTTCATCGCAGACATATACTTTAACGCCTTTACTTGTTTCTAATCTCCATCCTTTGTAGCCTTTCATACTTTCATCTCCTTAGCCTTAAACGCTGCTAATCTAATTGCTTCTCTTGCACTTGCTGTAATACTTTCTGCCAAGGTTACATTCGACCAACCGAATCCAGCAAAAGCGAGAATCCCGTAGAAACTGGCAGATAATCTTTTTACTGCCATTTGGTTATTGTACCACTTAACATACTCAGAATCATTGTTCTGCCCTTTGGCTTCTTTCATCCTTGCCTTATATTCATTACGCAATTCTTTCAATTCTAAGACCGCAGTTGGTAATAATCCTAACTCATCGGTTTTGAAATAAACCATGTCTTCTGCATCGCTTATGCTGAAGTCCTTCGGCGTAGCAAGATTCGCCCCGAATTCAGTGGGGGTATCGCTAATAGTTTCGAAAGAAATGTTGCGGGCCAATATCATTGAAGGATAGAGTCCAGCGAAATCAAATGCTGCCACGCCATGATGTAGGCCATTAGTCCCTTCACTTAGAGGGTCATAGACCATAGCACCTTGGTAGGATAAACTTTCTTTACAGTTCTTACAAGTCTTTGCTTTCTTAAGATTGACTGTATTGCAATTAGAGCAGATTCTATTCTTTGGCCTAATTCCAGTGGGGGCTTTCCATGTGGCATTCCTCATAAAATATATTCCTCCCATGTGGCTAGCATAGAAACATGCGTCGAAGGGCGCAACTAGTAATCTTTGTAGTGCAAGAATAGCCTCGCTACAATAATTAGTTTCGTCAATCTCTACCATTAGTTCTACATCTATCACTGCATATTTCAGATATGTTTGCGTATCTTCTAACCACCCTCTACGATAGAATTCATTTGCATCCGGAAATTTTTCCGAGACAAGTTTATTTCTACCCAATACATTTTCAGAAACATAGTTTAGACTTAGCGATGGTAGCGTTCCTCTTTGGGAATCATTCCATTGTCTCTCAAATGCCAAATCTAAATTTAGGCAAATCCTACCGGCAATGGGCTGAGAGATTGGAGAATATCCTTCCTCTGCTTTAGTAAATCTAAAGCCGGTCTTAGTAGCAAATACATTAGACACTCTTCCTACCGGAGATAGTTTTAGTGGATTAACTCTCAATGCACAGCATCTATCAATAAGTTTAGGCAAATCGAACTTTAGACCAAACCATGCGATTAGCATATCGGGGTCTTTCTCTACCATTGTATTAATGAAAGATTCAAGCATTTCTCTTTCGGTATTAAAAACCGATACATGTTCTGCATTATCAGTAGATGCTTTAAATCCATTATACGGTTCTTGGTCGGGAAACCAAACCCATTGGTAATACTTCTTATCATAATTATCATACATTACAATAGTAGTAATTTCATCATGATGTTCTCCGCCCTGTTGCCATTCCATATCCCAATACCATTTACGCATTTTGTATTCCGGTATCTCTTTTAGATTATCTATGGCGTATCTATGGTGGTGTCTTACATCTGCTTCCCAAGTCTGAATAAACATATCCTTTGCATTTCTAACATCGTCTGCTTGCTCGACATATACTTTCTTTAGTTTAGTCCCTTCTAGAGAAAACCATTCTCCACTCTCATACTCAAATTCTCTCTTGACATATTTAGAAGGCCTGTAAAATCTAATTTCCCTATGGGAATCATCTACAAAAAAATATGGGCGATGGGTTTCCACCTTCCATTTCTTTTCTCCTTCTTCTCGCCAAGAGAGAAATATATTTTTATTATCTCTCATGGTGGATATAATCATATTATTCAACTCACATGCGGGGCACGAATTAATCTTCTATCTTCTCCAACTAATAATAGTGGGAAGTCGTCTCTAAGGTAGACATTGATTTTACCATCAAAGAACTTGTGTAGAGGGCCAGACCATTCTACTACAGCCGCATCTCCACTGGCATTAGATATTGCCATTGATTCTAGATAGCGATTAGAGGCAGATGTCTGACTGCTAATTACTGCTGCTTCTTCTGCGTAATCTAAACGATAGACTCCACTTTTAATTAATTCACATAATCCCATTGTTTTCTTAAAGTCCTCGGAATGTATTGTGAATACTGCTTCGTATTTAGAAGGGCCGAACATAAACAATGTTTCCGGTTCTTCTTCATAACTAACATGTTCTAGCATTCCCTTTATTCTAGTAATTGCATTCATATTAGAATGGGTAATGATTCTTGGAACTATTACCTGCTGGGAATTACAAGAAACCTGTAGGGTATCTTCTGCAACAAAACTACAGACTCCGCTAAACTTCTTTACGAAGGGAAGTAAATACTTCGCATCGAAAATGAAATCACCATCTTCTTCTCCATCCACTTCTAAATTAATATTTAGAGATAGAGTAGAGTCGGCATTCCATAGTTCTAGCAAGTTACCTTCTAGAGAAATGTAGATAGTATTATCCAAACTGCTGTTTGTTACTCCGTACTTACCCTTTCCTTGAATGTCGTCTAATGCTCTTTCTAGTATTTTATTATCAATGTTAAATTTCATATCTTACCCTCTTTTAATTCCGGTACTCCGTCCCATACTACCTTGGGTGCTGCACCACTTCTAACAGTCCAAATTTTACCTACTAGATTTCCGTTAGTTCTGCTACCCAGCAGTTCTGCTAGGTAGTGCATTTCTCCCTTAATCTTTTTTCTAGAGCAATGTATTTCCTGTTCTAGTTTTCCGCCCCAATCTCTCCAAGCCGGTATCATACCAACAGGCGAATTATCTTGGTACTTTTCAGTCTCGTGGGTAATATAAATTACATCACAATTTAATTGGAATACTGCTTCCATTAGGAAGTAGAAGGTTTTATTTCTAGCACCATACATAAACGGCATGATTTTAGTTACTACTCTAGGATTAGGATTTACCTTCAACATGCAAGAATCAAACCAAGAATCCACTCCATCGAAAACGAATACGGGTTTTTCTCCCGCTTCTATCTTTCCTCTAACATAGTTAATAAATAATAGAGAATTTTCTTCGCTCTTATTAATATCAACAATATTATCCTTGTTCATTTCGATAGGGCAGAAAACTTCTATTCTATCTGTAGAGTCGTGACATTCATGCCATGTAGAATCTACACCCTTATCCCAATCTAAAGCATATATCTTTCTATCGGGGAAATCTAAAGCAATGCCTGTCTTCCCAGTTTTGGGTTCTCCCCAAATACCTAGAACTAATCGAGAGTTTTTACTCTCTCGCTTTTTCTTCATATACTCTGCAAAGGAAGAATTAAACTCTTCCTGCTTTTTACCAAAGATTGTTTTCTTCTTAGCATCAGCAGTTTCCTTTGCTTCTTCCATAACTTCTTTTTTCATTTTAGTTAAACTCATATTTACCACCTATTTCATATTCTGTAAAGTCTATTTCTTGACCACGGAATTTTGTCCAAATTCCCATTATTTCAATTGCCATTTCTTTAGTACTAAGGAACCTTATTTCCTTCTGCCCTAAATGCAACTTCAATAGAATTCCGTCGTCGTTCTGTCTCCATGTAATAAATTCCACAAGGGATAAGTCTGCCAAATAACTGCCAGCCTTCATTACATATCTTTCATCTATTAATTCACTCATTATAATTCCTCATTAAAAATATGGGCTTCGCACCCACTCGAATATCATTCTTTTCCCATTAGAATATATTTACACTAATTGTTGAAGAGGCGTAATCCCCTTTGGAACTCAACTAAACCAATCGTCGTTGGCTTCTTCAGTCTGCTCAATTTCTACAGGAGAGCCAACTCTTTCTACAACTAGAAGTCCCGATACATTAATTGTAACTGGTTCCGGCCCGTCGTCTCCTTGTCTTTGAGAAGTTCTTCCAATAACAATAATGTTACTTCCTATACCAAAATCAATTCCGATATGTTCGGGAACCCAACATGTAGTCATGTTATTTCCACCTTCATAATCGAACTCTGCATTTAAGTCAGTAATGTTTAGGACACGGTTTCCATTTCCAAATGGAGTCATGTTCATATTACAAACAGTACCGTCAGTAATAACATATCTCTGTTTTACCGGAAGCATTGCTAAGTTAGCATGTTGCCTATCAATATCTACAAGTTCTGCAATCTTATCAGAAAATACTTCTGTAAGAGTAGAAACATAATCGAAGTTAGACATATCCCTGTAGTCTGAATTCTCAGGGTCTAGGTTTTCATTCATTACTAGGCTAGCCTTAGTAACTTCAGTATAACCATAAATGTCATCCGATGTTTCATTCTTAATTACAACCATGTGTAGATACTCGAAGCAATTCGGTGCAAATTCTAGACAACCATCTTTCTTGTAAGAAAAGAAATACGGTTTCATTTCTGTACTGTCTCCAACCATATCATAGAAAACTCCGGTTCTACGGAATTCTTGTGCTGGTAGTGGTTTTCCAAAGTTGCGGTTTGTCCCACCGTTAGGATAGCGGTCAGTAGCATCTAAAGGAATAATAGTATTCCCATCAATTTCTTCTGCGCCTTCGGGTAGTGACTTAACGATTCTTTCTTGGTAATCGCCCTTGAACACTCTAAGGATTTTCCATCCACCGTCTGTTTCTTCAGCAGTAGCAATTAGCCCTGCTTCTAAAGCCGCATCCGGATTTCTACCGTATTCTTCCTTAGCCTTGTTTCTATTCCAAACCATTGTGTCTCTAGGAGACTCTAGTGAGATAAAGAAACCAAATGCCTTCTTAGACAATTGGTTATTTCCCCCACCACTAGGTTTAGATTTCTGCCTACGGCTTTGGGCAACATGGCTTCGCCATAGTCCTAAACCGATTGGGCTTTGGGCATCTACCCCGTTCTCTCTGCAAATATCTCCATACTTGGTCAGTGCATCTTCAACACTAAGACCTAGAAGACTTGCTCCTTGCTCTACTTCGTTTTTCGTTTTTTCATCCATTTTCAGATTCCTCCTTTTTCATATTAATTGTCCTACCATCCATGAGAGTAAAACTCTCGGTGTCATAGTAGTAGACCGGTATTCACTTTCTCCTATCACTCTCAAAAATTTGTATTTTACATTTCCATCTAAAGTAGCATTGATAATAACATCATGCAAAGAAACACAAATATCCTTGACGGTTTTACCGTCGTATAGTAAGTTGTGTAGTGTTGTAAGAATGTCAGTATTTTTATTGATAAGTTCATTAATTATATTTTCATATTCCTGTAGTCCTTCTTGGACTTGTACCTTCAGTGGTTTGTCAGATGCAATTGCCGCCTGTAACTCGGTGATTGCTCTCCTTAAGTCACCTCCATAAACACCTATAAAGCCCTGCATCTCGGACTCGGTTGGCCTGTTAGGTATGTTCTCCTTGTCCAAAATGTCCATTAAAATTGAACCGACTACTGCCGGTACAAGAGGCTTGAAGTGATAGTTTGCACACCTACTTTGTAGTGCGAATATAATTTTAGTTCTATCATTACAAGTAATAATAAATCTAACATTGTCTGAATACCTTTCCATAATTCTTTTCAATGCGTTTTGTGCATCGTTGGTCATTCCATCCATTTCATCTAATAGAATTATTCTGAATGGAACATTACCAAGTTTACCGCTTTGGGCAATCTCTTTGATTTTAGTTCTGACAGTTTCTAGTCTTCTATCATCAGAAGCATTAATCTCAAAGAAATTATCTAGTGCGTTTTCACCAAGTAATGTTTTTGCTAGGGCTAAACCTGCCGCAGTTTTACCTGTACCGGAAGTACCGTAAAACAAAACATTTGGCATGTTCTGTAATTCTACCCAATTCTCCGCATCCATTACGAAGTGTTCCTGTCCTTTTATTCCGCTTAGTAAAGCGGGCCTATATTTCTCAGTCCATAGCATCGTTCATCATTACTCCGTCTTTTACATTTACATTTCTTATTACAACACTAGGTTGCTGCTGTTCCCTAAACACAGGAACTTCTTTTATTACTTCTATTTCCCTAAGCACTTCGACTTCTTTTATTACTTCAACTTCTCTTACATCGGCTCTCATTTGAGCATACCAAAGTTGAGGGTAGTAAAATATAAAATACATTAGTGGAAATGATACTGTTAAAAATATAGGTGCAAATAGCATCCAAAGCGCATTGTCTCCATCCATGTTCAAATAATAACTACGCTCGCCATTTGAGTTCCACCGACTATAATCAAGGTGTAAACCATCTGCTAGTATAGCAACATATCCTACTATGCACCATATGTTTAGTACATAGAATCCCGCTAAAGACCTCATTCTTATTTTATCAATATCAATC
>Ga0181395_1000521_pt1 | contig 16253 bp, 11 predicted proteins | sample 18SPOviralmetaG_FD_130124 | JGI IMG/M metagenome (GOLD analysis project Ga0181395, IMG submission 130124) | Marine viral communities from the oligotrophic San Pedro Time Series (SPOT) site, San Pedro Channel, CA, USA - 18 SPOT_SRF_2010-12-16 | ecosystem: Environmental > Aquatic > Marine > Strait...
AACTGGTCGTTCAGTATAAAAATCGTTTTTTCGTCTACAACGACGTTAACTGTTCGAGGTCGTGCTCGTTAAATTAACGATATCGTATCCCAACGATAAAGGGTATACGGGATATCGCCCCAAATAGCGATTGGTTATTTTATTAATTTTTTATTTGGAGGCCTAATGGCTAATACAAATTTCAGCGCGTTGACCAGTGAACAGCTTACTATCTGGTCTCGTGATTTTTGGCGAGTAGCTCGAAACATGTCCTTCATTAACCAATTTGCGGGTAGTGGCCCCAACGCCATGGTTCAGAGAATAAATGAACTTACTCAATCAGAAAAAGGAGCTAGAGCTGTATTAACACTCTTAGCTGACATGACTGGTGATGGTATCGTTGGTGACAACACTCTCGAAGGTAATGAAGAAGCATTAAGAGCATTCGACATCGTTGTACAATTAGATCAATTAAGATTTGCGAACAGACTATCTGGTCGTTTAGCGGATCAAAAATCTGTTGTCAACTTCCGTGAGCACTCAAGAGACGCACTTGCATACGCAATGGCGGACAGACTAGACCAAGTTGCATTCTTAACTTTGGCTGGTATTGACTACAACAGAAAGAACAACAATATCGGTGGTTCTGCTGCGACTAGACCAGTACTAGGCTCAGGTGCTAACTTGTCTGACCTTGCCTTTAATGGTGATGTAACTGCTCCTACTTCTAACAGACACAGAAGAGTAGACGCAACTAATGGTTTAGTTGCTGGTGACACTTCTGCTTTAGCTGCTACTGACAAAATGTCTTATAGCACTATCGTTGAGTTGAAAGCATTTGCTAAAGACCAATACATTAGAGGTATGAGAGGAAATGGTAATGAAGAGATGTATCATCTTTTTGTTACTCCACAAGTAATGGCTGATCTGAAACTAGATTCTGACTTCTTATCAAACGTAAGAAGCGCTGGTATCAGAGGACCAAACAACGAACTATTTGCTGGATCTTCTAGCTTAATGGTTGACGGCGTTATGGTTCACGAATTCAGACACGTACCAAACACTTCTCAAGGTACCTCAGGTACTCAGAAAGGTGGATCTGGTAGTGATGTTGATTTCGCTGCTAACATATTCTGTGGAGCTCAAGCTCTTGCTATGGCAGATATCGGTTTGCCTGAAATAGTTGAAGACACTTTCGACTATGGAAACCAAAACGGTATTTCTATCGGTAAGATCATGGGTCTTAAAAAACCAGTCTACAACTCTGACATTTCTGGTCAGAATGAAGACTTTGGTGTAATCAGAGTAGATTGCGCATTTTAATTAAGATTGGGGTGGTCTTCGGACCACCTCTTTCTACTAAACAGGAGTTTTAAATGGAAAGAAAAACTATGAAAGTTATCTCAGAAACAGATTTATATGTATCACTAAAAACTGGTGATGCTGTTCGTTTATACGCAGGAGAAGCAAGAGAATTCCCAGAGTACATTGGATATGCTTGTATACAAGCTGGGGCTAAAGAAGTAAGAGAAGAGCCTAAGCCTGAACCTAAAGCAAAGCCAAAACTCGTTAAAAAAACAGAGAAAAAAGAAGAAGAAAAATAGATGGCTGGTACGTTACAAGCACAACACATATTATCCAGGGTACGTAACGTACTTCAGGATAATACTAGTGTGCGTTGGACCGACGGTGAACTATTTGATTATTTAAGTGATGCACAGAGAGAGATTGCTAATATTCGTCCTGATGCTACTGCTACACATTCTAATGTACAGTTAACTACTGGTACGGAACAAACCATACCAGCTGATGGACTAAGGCTTGTAAAATTAGTAAGGAATGTTGCAAGCACCTCTGCAAGCGCTACCGGTGGTAGGAGTATTCGGGTGGTATCAGAAGATGCTTTAAATAGTACAGAACCTAATTGGCATGACCCAACTGTAACTGGCGATGCTACACACGGTACTGAGGTTAAACATTATATTTTTGATGGAGACGACCCTAGAGTATTTTATGTGTACCCTGGAGTTTCTGGTAATGCTTATGTAGAAGTTGTGTACTCTAAAAATCCTACTAGTATTGGTTCAAATACTGATTTAATACAAGTGGATGATATCTTTGCAAATGCACTAATTAATTTTGTTTTGTATAGGGCTTATTTAAAAGATGGTGAGTTTGCTGGAAACCAACAACGTGCTGGTAGTTATTATCAATTATTTAGCGCAAGTTTAGCTAGAGGTGGAGTAGTTCAACAAGCTGTACAACCTGACCAAGGAGTATCAAGTGGCTAGTTTTGATTCATTAATTAAAGACGTTTTACCATACGTTCCGGGTTGTCCTGATTCGTTGATAGAAACTACTTTACGTTCTGCAACTATAGAGCTTTGTGAAAAAAGTAAGGCTTATACTCATGATTTAGACCCAATAACTACGATATCGGGAACTTATTAGTATGAGTTTGACCAACCAAGTGGTACAGATGTACACCAAATATTGTGGGCTACTTATGATGGAAATGATTTAGACCCAATTAGTCCAAGAAGCCTAGAGCTAAATTATCCTGATTGGCGAGATAAATCAGGTATACCAACTGTGTACTTACAAAAAACACCGGATACTTTTTGGTTAGTACCAGTTCCTAACGCAAAAAATGTAAATGGTTTATTGTTAAACGTAGCTTTAAAACCCAGTAGAACTACTAATATTATAGATACTAATTTTAGTAATGATTACCGAGATGGCATTATTTACGGTGCTGTTTATAGGCTGTTAAGAATGCCTAGTAAAGAATGGACAGACCCAGTGGCTGCTGCGGACTATTTTAACTTATTTCAAGCTCAGGTATCTGATGCAGAGTTAAGAGGTAGAGGTGGTAATATTGGGGTGAAAAGAACAGTAAAATACAAAGGTGCAGGTTTATCCCCAAGGAAGAGGTATGGACGATATGGCAAAGAATTGGACTATTAATGGTAAGGTTTTTGAATACATCCCTATAGAGGATGTAAAAGTTGCTTACAATACAATAGAACCAGATCTTAAAAAAGTAGCCGAAAAGTCTTACGCTGATTGGATACCCGCTGATGTATATGCAGCACTGCGAAAAGGTAGTTCTGAGTTATACATGGTGTATGAGGATAATTACTATGCAGGCTTTGTTATAGTATCGATTTTAGATGATGCTGGAGGAGAAAAAACTTTATATATTTGGGTTGCTTATAGTAGACCCGGGTATAATATAATAGGTGCAGGTGTAGAGTTCTTAGAGGGCTTAATACAAAACACCAGCATAACAGGAATGGAGTTTCATTCCGACCGTTCTGGATGGAGTAGAGCGGCTAAAAAGCACGGATTTAAAGCAGTAACAACAGTTTATAGAAAGGAAGTTTAATGGGTAGTAAACCAAAAGCGGAAGAATATAAGCCAAGTGAGACTGAAAAAACTCAAGCGGCTATAGCAAAGTCTGATCAAAAATATTTTGAACAGACCTATGATCCTTTATTAAGGCAAATGCGTGACGAGTCATTAAAAACTGATACTCATGCTACTTTACGTGGTCGTGCACAGGCAGATACTATGCAAGCAACTACAGGAGCTGGACCTAACTTAGGCATAGCTTCCGGTGTAGATACTGCAGCAGATAGGGCGTTAGGCGCAGTCGGTAATATTTTAAATGCTAATGTAATTGCCTCAGATGTAAAAGCTAATCAACAACTTGGGGTTTTAGCTACTGCTAGGGGTCAACAAGCTGACGCAGGTAGTGGTTTAGCGCAAGCATCTAAATTAGCTAGATCCGAAGATTTAAATAGAATGACTGCTAAATTGAGCAGAGCAACAAATATTATGGGAGCTATAGGTAAAGTTGGGGGTGCGGCTAGTAAATCTGGGGCCCAAACATGGTCAAACATGAATCCGGACAACCCTTTCTCTAATAGGTATACAGGATAGGTATTATGTATAGTTATAATTTTGCCAATATTTCACAATCCGCTATACAGGCGATACGAAACGACCCGCGATTCGGCGGCAACCCCGAAGAAGTAAAAGACCCTGATAAGGTATTTGCTGATGTTACGAAAAGGCAGGCTGATAGATATGAGCGTGATTTCAAACCTTATGAAACTAGTTTAGTTCAGCGTACTCAAACTGACACTAGTTTAATAGATTCAGTTCCACAAGATGTAGCACAACAACAGAGAATTGCAGAGGATGTGAATAGGAGAAACAGAGAAAGGTTTGGTTTTGAGTCTACTGCAGCTTTAAGTCAAGAAAGACAGAGAGCTATACAAAGAGGAGGAGCTATTAATTTAGCGGGCGGTTTAAATGAAGCTAGGCTATCTCAATTAGACCAGAATCAAAAAGTTTTAAGTGATTTAATAAATATTGGGCAAGGTTTAAATAGGAGTTCTTTACAAGGCTTAGGGGTTGCCGCAGAAAACGCAGTAGCGAGAAGAAACCAATACGAAAGAGATAGAGTAGCTTATAAAAATGCTAGAACTAATATGTTTGCCAGTATTATAAGTGCTCCTTTAAGCATCCTTTCTGATATGCGTTTGAAGAAAGATATTAACTTTAGCCATAAAGAAGGTAATTATAATATTTACACTTGGGAGTGGAGTAAGAAAGCTATAGAATTAGGCGCAGGTGATTTACCTCAATATGGAGTGCTTGCACAAGAAATAAAAATACAAAAACCAGAAGCGGTTACTACACACGGCTCTGGGTACTTAATGGTTAATTACGGGAAGTTATAATGGCAATAAAAAGACCAGACGGTTCCTTTACCCTACAGAGTGAAACTACGCTAGGTCAACAACTTGGACAAGTATTTGGTACTGTAAATTTTACTAGTGAAGCTAAAGCTAAAGAGGCTAGTAGGGCCGAGATATTTAGTATGATGACTGCAAAGACAGATGCTGAGAAAGCGGCAGATGCAATGTTTGAAGAATATGAAAAAACTGGAGTAGACCCAGTAGGTTATAGGAGTAATGTAACTGGGATGGACTTTGGTGAGTGGTATGTGGGTTTTCAAAAGCGTAAAAGCGAAGGACAGGGAGCTGATTTCATGAAAGATATTGTTCCGGTATTGTCTGATGACCTTTTAGATGAAAGACATCCAGATATGTTTAAAGAACTTTTAAAACAATCTGGAAATGAAGATTTTAAAAGAATAAGTGTATCTGATTTAATTAATTCCGCACAATTTTTAGATGGTAAGGCGTATTTTGACCCGAGAGTTATAACTATGGCACCTGGGGAAGACGGGGGTTTTAAAGTTAGAGAAAACCAAATTACAACCGATGGGGCAAATCAAAGAGATGGGGGGCTTCCCATGGACGGGTATGTTACGGCCGATCACATAAACGCGGCGTATGATACTAAAGTTGTAAACTTAGACAATATGGCACCCGGCAGTGCAATAGCTAGAGACCTTTTTAATAAAATTCAAAGTTTAGACCTAGACCCTGATGAATTGATGCAATACTATGCAGGCGCTTTAGACCCTGCTACAGATCGAGAAACCACGTTAGCTAATATAGACACGCTAGCTGCAAAATATAATGAAAAAGAAATAGCAAAACGAAAAGAGCAAATATCGAACACTACAAATGTCCTTGGAGAAGGTACAGATTCTGTAACTCAACAATGGGCACAAATATTAGAACAATCTAGAGGTAAAGATGGTAAGACTGATTATAAAGTAGCTGTAGCTAACTTTCTGGAATCTCCCCAAGTAATTGACGTAGATGAAAATAATTTTAGTGAAACAGGGTTTTTAGTAGATGCGGGTAAATATAGTATGTTTGGTCCACAAGAATTAAAAGGTGACTCATTGTTAAATTCACTAAGACTAACAAAAGATTATTTAACTGGGGAAAGAGGCCGTCCTTTTTTAGCAAGAGCTGGTATTGGGCCCGGGGCTGGTGGTTTCGCACCGAATGCGTTTGAGACACTTATTTCAGATCTAGATAAATTACTTAACCGGGGTATAGCCACAAAACAAGCTAAAGCAAAGGACACAATAAGAAGCAACCTAATGGAGATGGATTTCACAGCAAATAATATAGAAAATTATTTCTCTAAAGAACAATGGGATAGCTTTGATGAACCCCAAAAGAAAGAAGCGTTTGCCCTTATTGGACAAATATCTAACAATAATGTAGTTACTACAGTCCAAGATAAACTAGCCGAAGTCAAACCAGGCGTTAGAGGGCTTGATAAAGAGGGGGCTAGAACGTGGATTAAGAACAATAAAAACTACAAAGAGTTTTTTAATTTAGATAGTTCTGAGGGTAAAAATAATATACAAGCTATGTTTAAAGACCCTGAAATTAGAGCAGATTTTGAAAATTTAAATCCACAAGATTTTGCTAATAAATATAGCGTTGATGGAAAACTAGATACCAAAAAACTTGTTGGTAATAAGTTAAGCAATGAAGCTGTAGTTACTTTAAACAAGGTTATATCTAAAGATCAGGTAGAGGAGTTTAAAGAACTTGTGGCAAACAATGATATTGAGGGAATTCAAAAGTTAGCAGCTACACTTAATATTTCAGATGAAGACCAAAAAACTTTAATAAAAGAGTTAGCAGATACTGGTGGAGATTTAAGACAACTTTCTACAACTAAGCAAAAACTAGACCTTGCAAATAAATATATAATGGCTGCTATGTCTACGGTAAAGGCGGGGGATCCCCTAACCGTACAACTTGCAGGAATTAATCTTGGGGAGTATATAACCTCAGGTATGTTTAATAGTGACGGGATTAATGCAGCTAAATCCAAATCAGATATGCTTAAAGCAGCTACTGAAACGTACCAAGCGGCGACTGATGCAGAACTGTCCCCAGGCTTCAGAGCCGCAGAAACAGAAGTTAACAAGTATATTATGAAGTTCAGTGAAGGCGAGATGGATTCAGAGGACTTCTTTAGAAATAGCACAACGCAGTTGAATAGAATGAGAGCTGCTTGGGAGAGCACAGCAAACGGTGCTGATAGAGTAAAAGCCCAAAAGGTATATGAATCAAATTATATAGACTTTATAAAACGTTGGATTGCAGAGGTCGAACCTAACTGGTGGCAAACGATTTCTTCTTTTGGGTTTGCCCGTGGCGGTACTTTCCTAATTGGTGGTCGGGAGATACCTGGAAAAGTAGTAATTGACGAAGCAACCGGAAAGGCTACTGGTATAAGAATAAATGACGTGCTTCTGGAGGCAAAGGATCTTGAAGGAGAGGCTGCTGATCAATTCAAAAGAGCGCTTGTTGCTGTAAGTAAAGAACAAAGTCAAATGAGGATGGGGTCTTCTCAATAAGTACTTATGGCTAAAACTTTAAGTGAAGCCCTGTTTGGAGATTCGGAAGGTATTGAAGAACGCCAAAGCAGAACCCTTGCAAAAGAATTAAGGAAACCAGAACTTGCTCCTTCTGAAAATACTTTACAACCCGGGCCTTTAGGTTTTGGAGACATTTTTAGCACTGCTATACGTGGTGGTACTGCGCAGTTAGGAGCTGATATTAATAGGTTCCAAGCAGTTGGCCAAATGTTAACTGGTTTTGATGAAGCAGCTCAAAAGAATCTTGAGATTGCAGAAAGTTATGATGCTATATCCAGCGACCTGTTAAATCAAATACAACCCTTTGAAGATTTTCTTGAAGAACCTACTCTTGGTGGTTTTTTTACTCAAGTAACAAAAGCTTTAGGTCAATTTACTCCTATGATGGTAAGCTCACTTAGTTCTGGTTTAGCTGGGGCTGGTGTTGGTATGTTAGCAAAATTTGGAGCTAGGACTCTTACTAAAAAACCTCTAGACCTGTTGTTAAAAGAGGCAATTAAGAAAAAAGACAAAGGTCTTAAACTTACTCCGGAAGAAGCAGTATTGATACATGAAGGTCTTGGGTATGCAAAATGGGCAAAACGTGGGGGTATCGCAGGAGCTTTTGGTCAAGAATACGTGGTAGGTAGCTCTCAGTCCGCCTCTGAATTTCAAGAAGCTGGTATGGAGTTAACCCGTGCTGAAGCAGCACAGGCAGCACTATTAGGTATTCCACAAGCAGTATTAGGTACTGCCTCTGAAACTATTTTTGCTAATGCTTTTTTAAAAGCTTCTTTGAAAAAAAGTCCTTTAGTTGCCTTAGATAGAAAAGCACAAACTTTTGGAGTACAGAACTTAACAAAAAATGAAAAAAAGGCTTACGTTATTTTTCAAAAGAAAATTAATAAAAAAGAACTAACTGAAAAAGAACAAGCCTTTTTAGATTTATATTCTGGACCAAAAAAGAATATTTTTTCTTCTGCTATTAGAGAGATAGGAAAAGGTTTTATTGGGTCAGGTGCTGTTGAAGGTATTACTGAGGTAGGCCAAGAAGGTTTAGGTATAGCCCAAAGAATGTCTATTGACCCTAACTATACGAATGAAGAAGCTAAATTAAGGTTAGCCGAAGCTGCTTTTGCTGGGTTTTTTGCTGGAGGTGCTCGAGGAGCAGTGGGAGGAGCAGTAAGCCCAATTATGAGTAAAGTTTCCGATGCTATGGCAAGAGGTAAAGCTGATCAAATTGATTTTCAAGCACAAATAATAAATGAAGCAGGTAATACTGATGCTTTAGAAAAAACTATTGAAATAGTCCAAGCTGAAGTTGGATCTCCAAAACAAGTTATGTTTCTACCACAATCAAGAGTTGAAACTTACCAAGATATGTATCCAGAGGTAAATTTTGGGGATAGGACTGTAGCTGTACCATATAAAGGTGGAGTAGTAGTTGGTACTCCAGAGGCAATGAAAAAAGCTAATAATTTATTTCAAGCGAATATTGCGGCTGACGACGCAAATGTCATAAGTAAGGAAGAAAAAACAAGAAGAAATGTAGCGTTTAGAGATGCAGTAATTGAAGCTTTGGATGGTGAAGAACTTAGCGATGTAGTAGACAATGCTACTCACACAATTAAAGTTTTTAATGCTGATGGGCGTGTTATTGCCACTAAAGAAGTTAACCAATTTCAAATACAAGAAGAAAGAAGCAAACTTCAAGCTAAGTATCCTGAAGCTAACGTAAGAGTATTTACGACAGCTGACTTAGATATAAATAATATGAACTTTGAAAATGAGCCATCTTTAGATGAGATAGACGTAACAGAAGCATTTGATGATAATGAAGGAGATTCTGCTTCTTTGTCTGGGTTAAGCCCTTTTGAAGTATATAAAGTAGCTCAAGAAGAATCGCAAAGAACAGGTGAACCGATTGAAGAGATTCTTGAAAGGTTATCAGAACAGCAGAGTGGGGGGTTGTTTGGTGCTCAATTAGAAGACGCTAGATTAACTGCGCAACCTGAAGTATTACTACGTGCTGAAACGGAACTACAACAATTAAAAAAACTTGAAAAAGAAGGGGGGTTGACCCTTTCTCAAAAAAGAAGATTAGATAAATTAAAAAAAGGTGGGGATAAAAAAACAAAGGGAGGAGTTGTAAGAACTGATGCTAGAAAATATAAAAAAACAACTTATCAACCAAAAGTAAATGAAGAAACAGGGGAGTTTTCTACTGAAGACCAAGAGTTAATAGATTTACGTCAAAGGTACTTTGACTCTCTTACTGAACAAGAGAGGACAGAGTTAGGAATTACAGATATAAATTCTCCTAGAATGCAGACGTATAGTAGAAGTTTATTAAGAGAATACTTTAGGCAACGAGATAGCCGAGCTGGTACAGACCCAGAGATTGGTCCTGATTTAACAATTATTCAAGATCCCGACGATGCCAATGCTTATGTTTTTGGTACCTTTGAGCCGCAAACTGTAGAAGCTAGAGTTTTAGATTTAGTTGAAACAGCAGTTATAGAAGGTTTTAAATTTTTATCTACGACAGGCGGGGGTGAGGTATCACAGGCTAGTTCCTATTTTAAAATAAGAGTTACGAATGCAGAAGCGGGTGCCACTATAGGGTATGGAGATAAAGAAGTTAATTTTGCTGGGAATGATGTAGCTATTAATTTATATACTTTATTAACTCAAGCAGTAAAAATCTTTCCTCAAATAAAACAAGATTTTACTATGAGTATAGAAGAGCTCTTACAAAGTGTAGGAGGTAATAGAACTAGAGCCTATAACATTGCTTTAGCGACTATGGTGCCCGAAATTTTTGCGGAGTTTAAAAAGTATGGGTTTGAAGTGGTTATGAAAGAAGACCTCTACACACCAATGACTAATGAAACAAAACTCGTAAGTACTGAGGGTCAAAATTTAGCAGATGTACCGATGTTTTATAGAAGAATAGACCCAACTAAACCTGCACAATTACTTAGTCCAATCGAGCTACAACAATTTTCTTTAACTGGATCGATAGAAGCGAGAGAGGTAAGTTCCTTAGAATTTCAAAAATATTTAGATATCTTAAAAGATGTAAAACAAGAGCTAGGTGGAATAGGGTTTGCTACTACAGCTGGAATATTTGTTGATAAATCTGACATAAACGCCCTTGCTAATAGTCTAGCTCGTAAAAGATATATAGAAGAAGGTGGTAGCGAGTCTTTATTTACCATACCTACAAGGGGTATTAAAAGCTTAACCAGCAGATTGGATGAGTTAGCAGACTTAGAAGCAGAGATAGCGCCGGTTAGCAAACTATACGCAAATTTAGAGACCCAAATAAAAAATCGTGGTATATCCGAAAAAGAACGTGGAAGTTTAATTAAGCGACAAAAATCAATCGGTAGACAGTTAACAAAGTTAGAGTATCAGTACAACAATTTACAATATGAGTTGAACACTGAGTTTGGAGATTTCAAAAAAGTTGATTTAGAAAAACCTCTCGGTGAAGATCAAGATATGAGAGAAGCTGTCGGGGATGACCAAGATTTTCAAGGTCCTTTAGGAGCGCAACCCCCGCAAGAAACTATTGGATTTCCTCCAGTCAGACATGCAGTACCTCAATATAGAAATGGTAAGAAAATTTTTGTAACAGAATCTAAAGATTTAGTTTTAGAAGGAACCGAGGCACAAAAAGAAAAACGCTACCCTTTAATCCCAAGCGAAATGAGTTTACGAGGCGATGCAAGGTTTGAAAGTGCTACATTGTCTCCACCCCCAATTGATTCGTCTTTAGAAAGAGACCCTGTAAGTTTACAAAGACAAGCGCAAGCAGCGGAAGAGCAACAAAAAATGCGTTTAAGACTAGAAAAAGAGGAACAACCTAGAAAAGATCGAAAAAGACAAGCAGCTCTATTGAAGAAAGTACAAGACGGTAAAACTTTAACAGAAGCAGAACAAAGTAGTTTAGATAAATTAAATGAAAAAACACCATTAAAAAGAATAATATCAGGTGGGCAACTTGGTGGTGACCAGTTTTTTCTTTATATGGCAAAAGCGATGGGTTTAGAAACTGGTGGTACTGCTCCAAAAGGTTTTAAAGTAGAAGGTGGAGTAAGTCTTTCTTTAGGGCCTCAGTTTAATGTAGTAGAAGGAGAATCCTCAGAGTACCCACCAAGAACTAGAAAAAACGTTGAAGATTCTGACGGTACTATTATTTTGACTAAAGAAGATGGGTCACTCGGCAGCGGTTCTCGACTAACCGTTAAGTTTGCTGAAGAACTTGGTAAACCTTTTTTAATTGTTAATCCCGGAACTTCAGCAGCGACAATAACCAACTTTATAAGAGATAACAATATAGAAGTTTTAAACGGCGCAGGTTCAAGAGCTTCTTCTTATACCATGGCGAAACCTCGTAGCATTCCTATGGAAAAAACACCCATAAGTGAGGTAGCCGCAACTGTAGAACAAACAGATTTAGGTAACAAAATGCTAATGGATATTTTTCCGCAGTTAGCACAAGGAATAATCTTAGCGCAACCCCCTGTAAAAGTTAAAGGGCAAGAAGGCGCAGCGTACAAAGGAACACCTGTATTTAATACTAAATTTGAAACCGACCCAGACGCAATAGACATGGAGTTGGGAGAAATAAAAGTAAGTCAAGGGATTGCAAATCTTTTTGATATTAAAGATCCAAAATTTACTAAAGATGTAGGCGATACCTCTGGTGAACGTTTTATTAGTAAATTGTCTGAAAAAATGAAAGGTTTTGGAGTAACGACAAAAGTGTTTGTTTTAGGTTTAGATGATGAAGTTAATTTTCCAACCGACATGAAAACTACAACTGGTGCACCTTTAAATATGGTAGTTAGGAATATGCAGAATAGTAATAGGGCTTCGGGCCAACCCGCATCTGTTTTAAGTGTAATGCATAATGACGGACCACTTAAAGGACTACCAAAATATGCGTTTGTAGTTCTTAACCCAGATTCTGCTTTTATAGAAAACCAGTTACAAGATCAAGACCCCCTTGTCCAAAATGCTGCTAAAAGCACTTTTATGAATTATGCACTTGCGCATGAATTAGGACATGTATTATTTAAATTTGAGAGTGCAAGACTTGGACTTAGTAGATTTCTTTCGGAAGAACGAGGTGGACGGTATGGTAGTGAAGAATTTATAGAAGACCTTGGGATTACCGAAGCAGATTTTAAAAAAGGAGAAGCTTTGTATAGAGCTTATGCTGATGAGTCTTTTGCATTATTTACTAGAGAAGTAAGGGGCGAGCCCGGATATAATTATCAAGACAGAGCTTTCCCATTTGAAGAGTGGTATGCAGATAAAGCAAGCGCATTTTTATTAGAACAAGAAGGAACAGTTAAAGAGACTTTACCTAGAGAAATTGCTACAGAAAGAACACCTGTAAACATTTATGCTGGCGCAAATCAAAATACTGACTTAAGTAATCTTAAAGCACGTCCATTTAGATTTAAAGTTACTGGAGTAGTAGAGGGCGGAGAAAAGTATGATAGAAAAACATTTTCTAAGTTTCAAAAATCTACTAATGAAAATTCTGGAGTCCAATTCCAAAGTGTTGAGCATGCTTATCAAACTCTTAAATCAGGTAAATTTGATGAAAAAATTTACAACAATCCACGTTGGGGGACGGGTAATGTAAAAATTAAAGGTTTCCTAAAAGAAAACAGAGCTACTAACCTTAAGTTAATGAAAGATTTAATTAAGGCTTCCTTAGAACAAAACGCCGACCATAGAAAAGCTTTATTAGATACAGGTAATAGAAAAATAACACATACTCAAGATAACACTATTTGGAAAGAACAATTACCCAAAACTCTTATGCAATTGCGAAGTGAGTTTGTAGGTATAGAAAACAGAAATAAAAAAACTGTGCGTTCTTACTTTACAGCTTTAGCAAGAAAAGTGCGTGTTTTATTTAATACCTTAAGCGAATTTCAAATAGGTAGGCTTGACACAAATCCAGTATTTAACGATTATGCTTTTGGGGTAATAGAAGCGGTTAAACGAGGTCTTAATAGAGAGAACATAGGTATATCAGTTACCGAGTCTAAAGATATTGATAATTGGGTCCAAGGCAGTGCTGATATTGTACAAAAAGCAGTAGGTAAAAAGAATGCTACTCGTTTTGAAGCTTTAATTAAGAAAATTTTAAAAAGCGAAGCAGCTAATGATATTTACAAATTCTTAGTGTACATCTTAGCTCCAGCAGATAACTTTTTACGTTTGGTATCCCCAGAACTAGGTAAAGCTCTTTACTCTAGATCTCAAACTGTAGAAGATACCGGCTTCTTTAACTACCACCCTGTAGTACAGTACAGATACATTAATGATTTTTATAAAATTTTTAATATTACTAAAGATCCCACACAAGAAGATTTAGCTAATATTGATAGTATTCTAGAAGGAGCTGAACAACTAGCCGCTCTGCCATTAGAAGAAAGGCCTAATGCAGCTAATAAACTTGTAGTAATAGATAAGGATGGTAATGAAGTACAAGTAGATGGAGGCAAAGCCTTAGATGTTCTTAAGTATTTTGAAAAGTTTTATGATGATTATATTTTACCTAATGAGATAAATCCTAAAAAACCTAAAGTTCAAAAAAATATAACTTTCTTTACTAGGCAGTTTGACATAGCTAAGTTAGCTGCAGAACCCGAAGCAAGAGAAGCTTTAGTAAAAGTTTTGAAAAAATACAACCCTAAATCTACTACAGAAGAACTAAGGAATGCAGTAGATAAAATGGTTTTATATGATGAAAGTCTTGATGCTATAGAAGCAGAAGGAGCTGCAGACTTATCTATTGGTATGCAAAAAGATAGACGACCTCTTTTTATAAACATCAGCAATAACGCTGACTTACGTAACATAGAAGGTATTGGTGATTTAATTATTCCTGCGCACCACGCAGTCCGAAAATATATTTCTGAGAATGTTAAAAAAATAGAATTTAAGAAAAAAGTTCGTGTAAAAATAACTAAAAAAGATATTGCAAATAATTCAAACCAATTAGATAAAAAACAAGATGGTGTAATTTATTTTGGTCCTAGAGCAGCAGAAATTTTAATTAATCGAATAGACAACGATAGAGATAGAGGACGCGCAAGAAAAGCAGTACAAGCTATGTTAGGAAGAGCGGGTATGAATATGCCCGGCTGGTTAAGGACTGTACAAAGTTATCTATTGGCTTTAAATGTTATGACATATTTAACTTTTGCTACTGTTGCTTCTTTACCAGATTTAGCTGGCCCAGCATTACGATCTAAAGAAATGAGTATTTTTAGTAGTACTTTTATAAACTCAGTAAAAGATACTTGGGCAAATAGAAAAGAGTTAGAACAGTTTGCGCGTGAGGTAGGTGTAATTGGCTTTGATTCTATTTCACAAATGTACATTAATGCCGGAGAGTTGGGTTATATGACAGAAGGAACAAAATACTATACCCAACAGTTTTTTAAATTTACTGGACTAGAATGGTACACAAGATTCACAAGAATTTTTGCTGCTGGTATGGGCCGACAGTTTCTTATTAAACATGCTAATGACAACTCTGCTAAATCAAAAGCTTATTTAGCTGAGCTACAAGTTACACCGGAACAAATAAAAGCAGCGCAAGACTCTGATTGGGATTTTAGCGACCCTCAACATAGAGAAGTGCAAGATGCGATAGCTAGATTTACCGAAGAATCGGTTGTACGTCCGAATGCTGCAGAAAGACCGGGTTGGGCTTCTAACCCATACACAGCTTTGATATTCCAACTTAAATCATTCTTCTACGCGTATGGTAAGAATATTATAGGTGGTGTAATTAGAAATGTTCAAAGTACCTATGGTCGGGAAGGTAGGATACCTGCTGCTGCGTTACCTGCAGTTTTAGCCCTTACTTCACTATTACCATTAGCAATGGTAGGTATGGAACTACGTGAGCTATTAAAATTTTTACTTTCTCCTCTTTCAGGAACAGTAGACTTTAATTCAAACACTGAGGCAGGTGTTTTTGATTTTAGTAAATTTAGAACAAATGAAATGGGTTATGGTGAGTATTTACTAGAGGCCGCTGACCGTTCTGGAGCATTTGGAGCATGGACTATGTTATTCCCTATGTTTGAAGCAGGAAGGTTTGGGGATGAGTTCTACACAAGTTTACTAGGCCCAAGTGCACAAAGATTAGAAGATTTAATAAAAGGTGACGCTCAATTTAAAGATTACCAACCCTTCGCGGGCGCATTTTAATAATATATAATGAGGTAGATTATGGCTTATTCATCAACAGTAAAATTAGTAGTAGGTGATACTCTACCTGAGTTAAACTTTACTTTAAAAGACAGCAATACCGCAGCTGCTGGTAAAACGCTGGATGCCGATGATAGTACAACATGGGCAGCAGTAAATTTATCTGGTAGTACTGTACGTTTTAGAATACGTGAAGTAGGATCTACTTCTGTGTTAAGTACAATTACTGCTACGGTTACAGGTGCTTCAACCGGACAGGTGACTGTAGCTTTTCCAAGCGGTACTTGGACAACTTCAGGCACATTTGAAGGTGAAATAGAACACACTACAAGCGGTGGTGGAATCCAAACTGTACAAGATTTAATTAAGTTCCAAGTGCGAGATGACTTTGATTAATGGCACTTCGAGCGATAGTATCAAGTAATAACCTACGTGCAATAGTAGACACTGACTCGTTAGAGCCAGTTACCGTATTTGCAGATATACAATCTGTAACAGATTTTGTTAATTTAGAGTATGGTATAGATTTTCTTAAACTAGAATCAGTAGACATTGTTCTTGATGCAGACTCTAAAAACTTATTCTTTACACCCTTATACAGAGCAGACCAAGTACAGAATATAACAATTACAGAGTCTTTAGCTAATACCATTGCTAAAACTGTAGCCGATAGTACTTTTATAGGAGAATTAGCTGCTTTGAGTAC
>Ga0181395_1000525_pt1 | contig 16136 bp, 19 predicted proteins | sample 18SPOviralmetaG_FD_130124 | JGI IMG/M metagenome (GOLD analysis project Ga0181395, IMG submission 130124) | Marine viral communities from the oligotrophic San Pedro Time Series (SPOT) site, San Pedro Channel, CA, USA - 18 SPOT_SRF_2010-12-16 | ecosystem: Environmental > Aquatic > Marine > Strait...
ATATACAGGTTGTAAGTGGAGATGACCAAATTTACAGAGTTGAAATAAAAGGTGTTGGTGTTCGTGGTGTAAGAAAAGCAACTTACACTAAATTAAAACAATACATAGAAAAACATAGTGTGTATAGGACTTATGATTATATGGAAGCTAAAAGGTCACAAGTATTTTTAGAACCAATAGTTCTACCAAAAGATTTTAGGGAGGTACTTGTTGAAAATTAGTTATGGTATTACAGTTCATAATGAAGTTGAAGAACTTGAAAGGTTGTTAACAAAACTTCTTGTTAGTATAGATGAAGAGGATGAAGTAGTAGTTTGTGTTGATGGGAATGATGGTGGTGTAAAGGATGTAATCGAGTTATACTCAATAGATAGTAGAGTCATACACTATAGTAGAGAACTTGAGAATGATTTTGCAGCTCATAAAAATTCAGTCATAGAAAAGAGTAGTGGTGATTATATATTTCACATTGATGCTGATGAATACCCAAATAAAATATTATTACAACAACTAAAAGAAATATTAGAAATAAACGATGTTGATTTGATATGGATACCAAGAGTAAATACAATCGAGGGTATGAAAGAAGAACATATACAGAGATGGGGTTGGAGAGTTACAGAAAATGGTTGGGTAAACTATCCCGACTATCAATCGCGAGTATTTCGCCGTGATAGTGAAATTCGTTGGGAAAGACCATTACATGAGTTGATACGAGGTGCAAAAACTTATGCACACTTACCACCACATGAAGAATTGAGTTTATATCATCCCAAAACAATGCAAAAACAAGAAGCTCAAAATAGATTTTATAATCAAAATTTTAGTAGAGAAATGAACGTAAGGAAGTAATATGAAATATAAAGACGAAAGAGGTATCGAGTTATCATATGAAGGTCATAAAAATAATACACACCTACAGTTAGTCAAAGAGGTTGTTAGAGAAGCAATTAAAGTTGGTGATACAAATATAAACACAAGATATCCAATGCAAGGGTGGTCAAAAGTAAAAACATTTTTAGAGGATAATTTTTCATTAGATGATTAAAATTAAAATACAAAATCCCTCAAAAGACAGAAATGAACCAACATTCAGACCATTTGCATTTATTCAAAATAAATTAAGAGACTATAGCATAGAGTTTACTGATTCCAATGACTTTGATTATATGTTTGTTGGAATGCATGACTTTATTAATAAGAGAATACCACTACAAGAAAGTATTGATTATGGTTTAGAAAATTTGTCAAAAATTAGTGGAGATTACTTTTTATTTGAAGGTTCCGATTCCACATCATTGATGGGTGGGTTTGAAGTATTTGAACAGAGTGATGCTAAATATTTATTCAAGAATCAAACACTTGGAAGTAGAGAAGATTATAAAATACCATATGCACATAACAAATGGTTTTGGGGTGATGGTAGTGATTTAGACTTATCATATGACATATCAGAAGAAGTGTGGGATAGGATAAAACTTACTGGATGGAACGTTGGTCAGTTAGTTCCTAATTATAAAAACTTTCAGAATATAAATCCAAACAAGAGTGTTGATATATGTGCAATATTTCAAGGCAAACATGGTTACAATGAAGACCACGGTAGTAGAAATGATCTTTTTTACACCAAACATCGAAATGGATTGTGGGATAAATTAGAACCTTTAAAGTCTAAATACAACATGATATATGATAGGTTACCATTTGAAGAATACATCCGTAACCTATGGGATTCTAAGATTTCATTTTCTCCATTTGGAATGGGTGAAATCTGTTTCAGAGATTTTGAATGTATGCAGTATGGTACTATTTTCTTAAAACCAAATCAAGATATTGTTAAAACAATTCCAAATATTTATATAGCTGGTGAAACTTATATAGATATTGAATATGATTGGTCTAATTTAGAAGAACGTATCGACTATGTTCTATCAAATTTTAATGTAGTAAATGAAATGATTAACACAAACGTAAGAGAAAAATTTATGGATGGATATGACTATGATAAACTTTGTTTGTATTGGTATAATATTTTTAAAAATTTAAATGGAGTTGAGGTAGACAGATGAAAATACTAATAACTGGAGGAGCTGGATTTGTAGGTTCACATATGGTAAATAGATTTTGTAATCAAGGACATGATGTAACCATATTTGATAGTTTAGGACACACATCTTGTATGAATAGATTGCAGGCGGACGTACAATTACATGTAGGAAGATTACAAGACTACTCGGAGATTTTTTCATTAAATAAAGATTTTGATTTAGTTATAAATTCAGCTGCTGAGACACATGTCGATGAATCATTTGAAAGACCAACTGATTTTATAGATACAAATGTATTGGGGTTACACAACCTTAGTACGTTTTGTATAAAAAACAATATACCCTTACTACATTTAAGTACAGATGAAGTTATTGGAAATGGGGAACCATTATATGAGGATTCAATGACATTACCTACCAACCCATATTCAGCAACTAAAGCCTGTGGTGAGTCTATTCTACATGCTTATGGTTATTGTTATGGATTGGATTGGAAGGTAGTTAGATTAAATAATACGTATGGTACTATGCAATTTCCTGATAAGTTGATACCTTACTTTATAACTAGATTACAGGATGGTGAGAAATTGACAATACATGGTTCTGGAGAACAGATAAGATACTTTTTAAATGTTGATGATTTTGTAGATGCTGTAGAAGTAGTTATCGAAAGTGGGGAAAATAAAAATATATACAACGTATCTACTGATGAGTCTTATAATGTGTTAGATATTACTAAAATGATTTGTGATGGTATGGGTAAAGATTTTAATGATTGTGTAACGTATGTAGAAGACAGACTATTTCAAGATCCAATTTATCTATCAAATAGTGATAAGTTACGTAGTATAGGTTGGAAACCAAAACGTTTTCTAAAAGAAACTATGTCAGAACTAATAGTATGGTATACAAGTAATAGAGAATTTTTTAAATGAAAACATATATAATAGCAGAAATAGGAATTAACCACAACGGTAAATTATCCACCGCACTTGAGTTAATTGACAAAGCAAAGGAATCTAATGTTGATGCTGTCAAGTTTCAGAAAAGAGATTTGAAAGAGATATATTCAGATAAAATATTAAACGATCCTAATAGTGCAGAGTGGAACTTTGAGTATTTAATACCACTATTAAAAGAAGTGGAGTTGAGTAAAGATGATTATTTAATCATAAAAAATAAATGTGATGAGTTATCATTGGATTTAATTATAACACCATTTGATAAAAAATCAGCTGATTTTGTTGGTAACCTTGGAATATCTAAATTTAAAATATCTTCGGCAGACATGACCAACTTTGAATTAATAGATAAATGTAATTCATTTGGTATACCTCTGATAATCTCAACTGGAATGTGGGAGTATAAGGATATAAAAAAATGTGTATCCTATTATGAAAAAAATAATGTAGATTTTTCATTGTTACTAGCAAATTCTACATACCCTACACCATATGAGGAGATACCTTTAAAGTTTATTGATAAGTTAAAAAAATTAACAAAAAAAGTAGGTTATTCTGGTCATGAACATGGGACATTTATCCCCATAGCAGCCGTAACACTAGGTGCAGAAATAATAGAGAAACATATAACATTAGATAGGAATCAAACAGGTTCAGACCATGTAGCATCACTATTGCCTTCAGAATTTAAAACTATGGTAGATGATATACGAAACCTAGAAAATTCTCTAGGTGATGAGAAAAAAGTCAATCAAGCTGAAACCTTGAATAAAGAAGTATTTGCAAAGTCTGCAGTGTCTACCACTAATTTAGATATAAATCATAAATTATCAGTAGATGATGTGGAATTTAAATCACCAGGTAAAGGTATATTTCCACATGAGATTGATGACTTTTATGGTAAAAAGTTAAAAAGAAATGTAAGTAAGGGAGATTACATTTCTATTAGTGATTTTAAAAAGTTATTAGAATTAAAGAATTGGCGTAAATTTAATTTTTCAAAAAGGTGGGGAGTTAAATGTAGATTTCATGACTATAAAGATTATGAAGTTTTGAATGCTCCTGTAATGGAATTTCACCTATCGGAATCTGATTTAGACATAGATTTTAATGAAAAGAACGAAAACTCTGAGTTGATAATACATGCTCCTGAAATAATAAACAGAAGAATTTTTGATTTATGTTCTGGTGATTCTAAAATACTAGAACCTAGTTTAGATATGTTACAGAGAACAATTGATAAGACAATTGAAATATCTAAGGGTTGGAAAAAAGCAAAACCTAGACTTGTAGTTCATATGGGTGGTATGTCCTTATATAAAGTTGAACCATACAATATGGTTCTAGAAGAAAAAATGGGGAAGGTTATAGATAACTTTAAAAGGATAGAGTATTCACCAGATGATATAGAAATAATACCAGAAAACTTACCATCAAGACCTTGGTATTTAGGTGGAGAGTGGCATCAGTATAGTTTTGCACCAGCTAGTGACATGACAGCATTTTGTGATTACTTTAATCTTAAAATGACATATGATATATGTCATGCAAAATTATATTGTAATGACTATGGTATAGACTTACTAGAGTATACTAGGTCTGTTAAAGATTATATTTCACATTTACATATATCAGATGCACTTGGAGTAAATGCAGAAGGTTTACAAATAGGTACTGGTGAGGTAGATTTTAAGGGTTTATTTGATATCATATCTGATGTGGATTACTCTTGGGTTACTGAAATTTGGAGTGGTCATTTACATAACGGTCAAGGTACATATGATGGTATATGTTGTTTAGAAGATAACTTTGCAAAGTACTTATAAGGGTTTATGAAAACTATATCATTGATATTAGCAAGAGGTGGTAGTAAAGGTATACCATCTAAAAATATAGTAGACCTTAATGATAGACCATTAATATCTTATAGTATAGAAGCATCATTACAGTCTAACGTAGATGAGACATGGGTGTCTACTGATTCGAGTGACATATCATCGGTATCAAAATCGTATGGTGCAAAGGTTGTTGATAGACCTAGTGAGATATCAACAGATACATCACCTAGTGAGGAAGCATTGTTACACTTTGCTCATGACATCGATTTCGATATTATGGTGTTTATTCAAGCAAGTTCACCATTAATACAATCAGAAGACATAAATAAAGGTTTAAAGATGATGAACGAATATGATTCTGTTTTTACTGTACATAGAGAACATTGGCTCCCAAGGTGGACATTTGACTGTAAACCAACTGGTTGGGGAATGGACAATTGGCCAAAGCGACCTATGAGACAAGAAGTATCAGAAAGATATGTTGAGAATGGTGCATTTTACATAACTACCAAAGAAAACCTATTAAAGTCTAAATTGAGATATAGTGGAAATATTGGAGCAGTTGAATTACCATTAGAAAGAAGTTTTGGTGTAGATACATATGAAGATTTAAACCTAATAAAAAAAATAATGAGAGGAAGTTAATGAAGTCTGTAACGTTACTATGTCGCGGAACATCACTAGGTCATATAGGTAAACTTCCTAAAGTAAAACATAGTGTTATAGTTAATGCATTTCATTATGAGGTTGAAAATAAAGACGTTCATGAATATTTAACATCATGTTCTAAAGTAACTCATATATTGAGTTTAGGTGCATACTTCCCCCAATCTGGAGCACGTGAGTTATACACTAAGTATAACTTTGATAAAATAGTTTTACCATATATAGAAGAAGTTTCACCACCAATACCAACGGTATTATCAGATATTTTACCAGTTGAGAATTTAAGTGATGTAAATAAAAAAGATATGATATCCACACCTAGATATAAATACACTGCACCCACTAGTGGAATGGATGCATTACTATATATTGTTAACGAACTAGAACCCGATGAAGTCAATATTATTGGTTTAGATTTCTATGATAATACAGGATACTTTACAAATTCTCATGGAAGGGTACATGGAGAATCTCCAACTGATATTGCAATACGAAATGGTGAACCAACTGATATCATGCAGAACTTTTTCAAAAATTTTGTAATAAGCAAATCTAACGTGATATTTAATTTATATACAACATCTGATTTTACCTTGGATGTTAAAAACATAACAATAACAAAGGTTGTAAAATGAATAAAGACACAAAGAAAAACTTATTATCATCAGTTGCACATGAGGGTAGATATGTTACACAAATATTACATTTTAAAGAAGGTTATAGAAAAACAATTCATGGTATAGATACATTGTCAATTGAACAAGGTCAATTTACTAAATTCAAGTGTAAGGATGGTAGATATATTATGATAAATGATAAAAATGTTTTAATGGTAGAAGTCTTCTCGGAGGACACCAATGATTAATATTTATCAGCCTTCACTAGGTCAGGAAGAACTTGACGCAATAAAAAAAGTATTTGAAAGTAACTGGTTAGGAAAAGGTAAATTAACAGAAGAGTTTGTTGATAATATATCATCAAAATTAAAATCAAATTCTGAAAATTTTAAAACAATTTGTAGTTGTACTGAAGGTTTATTTCAGTCAATGAATATTTTAGATATAACTGATGGTGATGAGGTAATTTTACCATCAGTTAGTTTTATAGGTGCTGCAAATGCTATCGTGGATTGTGGTGCAAAACCAGTATTCTGTGACGTTGACATTAGAACTTTAAATGTACGTGCTGATGATATAGAAAAGAACATAACTGATAAGACTAAAGCAGTTATAATATTACATTATGCTGGTGTACCTTGTGATATGGATGATATATTAGATTTATGTAAACGATATAATTTAAAATTAATAGAAGACAATGCTAATAGTCCTGTTTCAACATATAATGACACTTACACAGGAACTATTGGTGATATAGGTTTATGGTCTTTTGATGCTATGAAAATATTAGTTATGGGAGATGGTGGGTTAGTTTATTGTAAAGATACTGAATTAACTAAAAGGCTTGATTATGAAACTTATTTGGGTTTAAAAAGTGCAAGTGGGTTCTCAAATTCTATAGATACTAAATGGTGGGAATTTGATGTAGAGTTACCTGGTAGAAGAGTGATAATAAATGATATTACAGCAGCAATAGGACTAGAACAACTTAAAAAACTAGATGATTTTATATCACGTAGAAAAGAGATACATACAATGTATAGTGATAGATTGAAATCTATTGATTGGATTGATATTCCATTAGAAATACCTACTAATAAAACAAGTTCGTATTATATGTATCATATCCAATTAGATAAAAGAGATGAATTAGCAAAACATTTGAAAGATAACGGAGTGTATACTTCATTTAGATATTACCCATTACACAAAGTAAAGTACTATGATACAGCTCTTTCACTAAAAAACACAGAGTATATAATGGATAGAACATTGTGTTTACCTTTACACCAGTCACTAACAGATGATGATGTCAACCACATATGTGACGTAATTCTTAATTTTAATTTATAGGAACTTGATATGAAACACACAGATATTATAGATTTTGTAACAGTAGTTTTTAAACGAGTGGATTATGTAAAACTAATATATGAAAGTATTAAAAAGTATGTAGACTATCCATACAAATATTACATAGTGAATAACGGAGATAACTCTGAAAATAGTCTTGAATTGAAAAAACTAAATGAAATGTTTGGAGAAGACGATAACGTTGTTATTGTTGAGGGTATACATCAGATTAACCAAGATGATGGTATGTATGCACCATCAATACCCAATCAAAAGTATTCACAAGAGTACTACATTGAAAATTATGGGTGGGATGGATATTGTAAATATGATGGAAGAGCTGTTGGAATGGCTAGTTGGTTCCAAGCAGAAGCTATGACCATAGGTACTAAAGTTGGTAACGGAAAATACGTTTGTCAAATAGAACATGATGTAGTTTTTCTGAACAAGTGGGTTGAAGATATTCTACCTTTATTAGAGAATAACGTTTTTGTTGCAGCATGTTATAGATATGATTTGGATTATGCTAGAACCGATGAATGGTCTGTAATGAAACGAGAAACTCTCGAAAATAATTTTTACAGAGAACGAGGTGACTTGTATCCAAATTGTCATTACAAAGATACTTTTGGTTTGTTAACTTTATGGGCAAAAGAAAATAAAAAACCATATGTTATTTTAAAAAATAGTTGGAACAACAGAGAACTGAAATCAGAACATTTGTTAAATTTGAACTTTGGAGATGAGACGTGGGTAAATGAAGTTCCATTTATACACCATGCTGGTAGAGGTGCAACCAGGTCTATAGATTACTATAATGAATTTAGAGACGAAGTTATTAAATATTTAGAATTAGACATGAGGAAAGATGATGAAAATTAGAGAAAAAATGTTACCAGTTTTACAACCTAAAGGTGGTAAGGAAGAGATTAAAGCTCTTCAAGAGGTTATTGAAAGTGGATGGTGGGGTAAAGGTCCCAAAGTAGCAGAGTTTGAAGAAAAGTTTGCTGAGATGGTAGGTCACAAGTATGCTGTTGCTGTTACGAGTGCTTCGCATGGTCAAGATTTGATTATGAAAGCTTTGGGGTTAAAGGGTATAGATGTAATTAATCCAGCAATATCTTTTATTGCTACTGCTATGATTCCATTGTGGAATAATTTTACTTCTAACATAGTTGATGTTAAGAGAGACACTCTATGTATAGATCCACAAGATGTTGAAAGATATAAAAAACCAAATAGTGAGGTACTAATTGCTGTTAACCAAGCGGGAGTGTCAGCAGATTATGAAGAACTACGAAAAGTATTTGGTGGGTTTATACTAGAAGATACTGCACATAGTTGTTATACACCAGGCGCTGGTTTAGGTGGGGATGCTGCAGTTTGGTCATTTCAAGCAGTTAAAACAATGCCTACAGGTGATGGTGGAATGATAACAACCAATGATAAACAATTAGCTGAAAAGTGTAGAGAGATGACTTGGTTCGGTGTATCTTCTACTTGGAGTAGAGCTAGTGGTGCAAAACCAGGATATGCTTGGGATTATCAAGTGGATTTGGTTGGTTACAAATATTATATGATTGATATTATAGCTGCTATTGGACTAGAACAGATGAAGAAGTTACCTGAAAATCTAAAGTTTCGTAGACATATTCAAGACAGATACAATAATGAGTTACATCCACTTTTAGAAAGACCACCACATTCAGAGACAGTACAATATTATGTTGCAAGGTTAGAACAAAATAGAAAATATGCACCTGATGGGAGTGGGTTTACAACAATATACGATAGAGATAGTTTGATAGATTATTTAGCAGATAAAAAAATACATACGTCAGTACACTTCAAACCACTATATATGTATAGTCCGTTAGAACAAAACAGAGACTATCCTGTATGTAAAACTGAGTGGGTAAAGTTAATAAGTCTACCATGTCATAATGCTATGTTAGAAGAAGACATTGATTACGTAATCTATTGGGTTAATAAATACTTTGAGGAGAGAGTTTAGTATTGTTATGAATAATTATAAAGATGGCATAGATTTTGTTGTAGTTAGTTATTGTAAACACGATTATGTTAGGTTAATGGTTCTAAGTATTATGAAATTTTTTAAAGAAGTTCCATTCACGATTTATGTAGTTGTAAACTATTTGAATAAAAATGAGATAGCTCTTCATAAAGAAATGTTTAAAGATAACGATAAAGTAGTTGTCTTGAAAGGTGTTGATCAATCAACCACAACATTACATGGTAGTCAAGGTGAATTTATGCAAAGTGTACCAGATACGATTGGTTTAATTGATTCATGTAGTGTAGCTGCTGGCAGTCACTATGGTACTACTGGAAATAACATTGGTATTTTGAGTGGTACTCGTAAATATGTTTGTGTTGTAGACCAAGATGCAATCTTCCTAGATAAATGTGCAGATGAATTAATGAAACTAGCAGATAAATATTTTTTTATATCTAATAGATGGGATCCTGGTAATATTTTCAAAGGTTTGATTAAAAAGGGAACTTGTGATGGTACATGGGAAGATGGTATAGCGAGAGTTATGTTATTCTTTTCAAAGAGAGATATATACGATGAGATACAATCAGAGAATTATGTGGAACGTGGTATATGGAGAGATAGCCCTTGGAATTGTGACTATAGGGATAATGCAGGTAATATGACGTGGTACGCTAAACAAAAAGGATACGAATGGTTGATATTAAAAAACTCTTACAGAGATGATTTCAGAAAAGATAATAATTTATGGAGAGAACATGTTCTTGACATAAAACATCCATATTCAGAACAATGTTGGATAGACAGTAAGCCTATATTTTTTCATCATGGTCGAGGTGGTTATAGAAGGTTGGAAGATTTAAAAAACGAATGGATACTAAAAGTTGAAGAATACTTTAAATAGTAAAACAAAATGTAAAATAAAAGGAATAGGTTCTTATTTTCCAAATAAAATCATTACCAATACAGATTTAATAACTAATACAACTGATGAGTGGATTAGAGATAGGTTGGGAATACATCAAAGACACATCGTAGATGGAGAGTTATCATCTGATTTGGGTTACAAGTCATCTCTAATAGCACTGAGAAATGCTAAGTTAGATATAAATGATATTGACTTGATTGTTACAGTAACATCAAGTCCAGATAGAATATCTCCATCAACAGCATGTATCATACAAGACAAGTTAAATCCAACAAAACCAATACCTGCTTTTGATTTGAATGCAGTTTGTAGTGGATTTTTATATGCAATGGAACTTGTTACACCATTACTTACCAAGTATGAAAATATTCTAGTCATTAGCACGGAGACATATTCTAGGTGGACAGATTGGGATGATAGAAATAGTGTTTTCTTTGGAGATGGTTCTGCTTCTGTAGTTCTACAAAAGAGTAATACTGGTTGGTATAGTGGTGATATATTTGCTGATGGTAAAGGTAAAGAAAACTTCACTATAAAACATGGTGATACTATGTTTAAGATGAATGGTACTGAAGTATATAAGGTAGGAACAAAAGTGTTACCACAATCAATAAAAGATGTTCTTAGAAAACTTGACATGGATATTAGTGAAATAGATTATTTTATTCCACACCAACCAAGTTACAGAATATTATTTAAAACAGCAGATACAATTGGGTTACCTAAAAGTAAAATTATGATGAACATGGATAAGAGAGGAAATACAGCAGGAGCATCAATACCAACCGTATTGAGTGATTTGGTAGGTAATAATGTTTTAGAAGATGGAGATAAGTTGTTGTTTGCAGCTGTTGGTTCTGGTTGGACTTGGGGAGCAGGAGTTATGTCATGGGAAAACTAGTTGTTTTTGGTGGTAGTGGTGGACTTGGAAGTAAGTTAGTTGGTGGTTTAAATAAAGATTATGATGTTATGTCACTTAGTTCAAAAGATGTTGATGTTACTAACTTTGACGATGTAAAAGATTTCTTCAGTAATAATGAAGTGGAGAGTGTACTTAATTTAAGTGGTTACAACCATAATATGATTCTACATAAATACACTAAAGATAAATCAATTGAAGTAAAAAAACAAATAGAGATTAATATTGAAGGTAACCTAAATATATTAGCAAATTGTTTACCAAGTATGAGAGAGAATAAACATGGTAGAATAATTTTAATATCATCCATTTTATCATCAAAACCTGTGATTGGTACTTCAGTATATTCAGGTTGTAAAGCATTTATAGATAATTTAGTCAAAACGTGTACAGTTGAAAATGTAAGATATGGTATAACATGTAACTCAATACAACTTGGATACTTTGATGGTGGTATGACTTATGAAATTCCTAAGAATATTAGAGATAACTTTGAAAAAACTATACCACTAAAACGGTGGGGAAAAATAATTGAATTAGAGAATACAATTAGATACTTATTATCTACAGAGTATGTTAGTGGTACTTCTTTAAAAGTAAACGGTGGATTAGATTTTTAATAAAATGTTATACGAAGATAAATTAAAAAATATACATATAGAAGCAAACGATATTAAGTTGGGTGAAAATGTTACTTTATCTAATAATATTCATATAAAGACTTTTGGTAAATTCCACTTGGGTGACGGTAGTCATCTAGGTAGTAATGTAAACATGAAGGGTAATGATATCGTTATCGGTAAGCACTTTTATTACTCACCATTAAATACTCTAGGTCTTAACGTTGGTGGTGGTGGTAGTGATTCACCTAATTCTAACTTGACTGTAGGTGATAGATGTGTATTTCATAACGGTCTCATTAATATATGTGAACCAGTTGTTATTGGTAATGATGTGGGGCTATCAAATCATGTGGATATTATTACACATGGGTTTTGGTATTCTATGTTAGAAGGATACCCAACAGAATTTGCAGGAGTTACAATTGGTAACAATGTTATTGTTGGTTGGAGAAGTACTATAATGACTGGTGTTGAGATAAGTGATAACGTGGTTATTGGTAATAATAGTAACGTAGTTAAATCAATAACCAAGTCTAAAAGTATCTATGTAGGTAATCCAGCTAGGTTTATTAAAAAGATAGAGGAACCTAATACCAAAGTTAAGTTAAAGATGTTGGATTCTATTGTAGAAGATTTTAAAGATTTAATTAAGTATTATGTAGTGGATAGTATTAATTTTAAAATAGATTATCCAAATTTAATAATAAATAATTTTACAATAAATGTAGATAACTTTAGTTCATTCGGTGTGGAAGATGAGATTACTGATATGTTTAGAGACTTTATCAGAAAAAGAGGAATCAGAATCTATACTGATAGAAAATTTAGTTCTAGTTTAAAGAGGAAAAAATAATGCGAATATTCTCACATAAAGAATATATATCTATTTTGAATTGGATTAAGTCTAACTATGATATACTAGACTTTACTGATGTCAATCCTAGTACTGAAAGTTTCTGTATAATCAGACATGACGTTGAATATTCTATATACAGAGCATACCAATTAGCAAAAATAGAACAGAACGAGGGTGTAAAGTCTACATATTTATTTCAAATAAAGAATAATTGTTATAATGCATTATCAACAAAAAATATTCCCACGATACAAAAAATTCATGAAATGGGACATTCTATTGGACTACATGTTCATTGTGGATTATTAGATAACTACTCTAGTATGGAAGATATGATAAAGAAGGACATTAAAATCTTGTCAGATTCTACTGGAATAGATACAAAAGTTTTTAGTTTTCATAGACCAACAATGGATATGTTGTTATCAAATTTAAAAATAAAAAATCTCATTAACACGTATAGTGATTTGTATTTTCATGCTTATAAGAATAGAGTTAAAAATTTAAGAGTTAAGTACGTAGCAGATTCTAATCACATGTGGAAATATGGATACCCAACAACAGTAAATCACGATAAACTACAACTTAATTTTCATCCATTTTCTTGGACTAGATTGGGATACGAGAACACACAAAATTTTAAAAAGTTGATATCTGAAAGGAACAAAGAAATGGTTGATTCAATTAACCGAGAAATAAAAACTTTTCCAGAGGAGTTATTGTGAAGAAAAATGTAGTGTTTTGGATAGGAGTTTATAACTCAGATCCACATGTAAATAGTAAACACGGTGGGTTTAAATATTTTGAGTACTCTAAAAAAGCTTGGCAGTATTGGTGTGAAAAAAATGATGTTATATTTTATCACTATGACAAATCATCTGAGTCAGACATCGTAACACATAAACCTACTTGGCAGAGGTGGTTTGATATATTTAAGTACTTAGAGAGGGACGGAATTGATTATGATAAGATATTTCTTATAGATTCTTCTACTATGGTTAAATGGAATGCTCCTAATTTTTTTGAACATGCACCATCAGGTCAGTTGTCTGCATTTAGGTCTTTGGAAAATTTAAGGTGGATATACGAAAGTTCAATGGGTTATTCCGATTTATTCAAAGGGTTTGAGGTAGATTTGAGTAGATACATTAACTGTGGAGCTCAAATATTTGATGGTGAACATAAAAAGTTCGTTAAAAAGTTAAAAGATTTTTATGATAATAATTTTGGTGAAATATTAAAATTACAAAATGAAACGGTAAGAAAAGGAACTGATCAACCTGTCTACAATTATTTATTACAAAAGGAAGGTGTTAAGTTAAATTTAGACTTACCAAAGAGTTTTCATCTTACACATATGGCTAGGTTTGATTGGTTCTCACATAATTGGCAGTTAAATATTGACAAGACACCGTTTTTTATAAAGTACGGTAATGTGTGGTCTTTTAGTGGATTTTCTAAAGACCAACGAACAAATTTAATGAAACAAACTTGGGACTTGGTTGGAAAAAATTATGAATGATAACGTAGAAACTAAATTTTCTGTTTTTCAAAATTTGTATAAAGAGAATAAAAAGAAATACAATAAAAAACATAAGATATATTGGGAAAAACACTACAAGTATTGGAATAGTAAAGAAGCTGGTACTTTGAGGTTGGTTAAAAATATTCCAAAAATAGTAAGTAAAATTGAGTCGTTAGACTTAGATGAGAACTCTACCATTTTGGATATATGTTGTGGTTCACCAAATCTTTTAAACACTATTAAAACTAAATTTCCAAATTACAACACATATGGAGTTGATGTTTACACAACTAAATTTGATGATTACGAGGAAAACTGTTCCAATGGAGTTAAGGTTTTTCAGTTTCCATTTCAGATGTTATTGGGAGATTCTTATAAAAATGAACGTGATTTTGATTTAGTTATGATGTTCAATTCATACAGAGCTTTTGATTCGGAACTTAGAGTAGAATTATCTAGGTGGAGTACTGATAATTCTGAACATTCACTTTTAGATACCTTTTAGGATTGTATATGAATAATATTGTATTTTTAACCGCGGTGGATATACCATCGATGAAAGAAAAAAGAAAAGACTATAACCCATCATGTTTTCAGTATGGTATTGATAGTTTTAAAAATTGGGCAGTAGGTAAAAATGTAGATGTGGTTGTACTAGATGAACTTTTATATCCACATGAAGAAATGAAAGTTAACTTTCAGAGATACTACGCTTTTGACATTCTAAAGAATAGTGGTATTGATTATGACCAAATTTTGATTTCCGATGTAGATTGTATTATACATCCAGATTGTCCAAACTTTTTTGAGATGACTGATAATAATTATACTGTGGTTAGGTCAGTAGGAAGTGTAGATTGGATTTTAAGAAGTTATGAAAATTATTCTAAACATTTATTTGGTGATAAGAAATTCCCATACTACAACTACTTTAATGCTGGATTTCAAATTGTCAATAAAAAACATGAATATATTTTTAAACAATTGATTGATTTATATTGGGGTAATAAGGATTTAGTAATAAAAATGATGGATACATTTGGTGTGGGTACAGATCAACCAATTATAAACTTTCTAGCAAACTTATCAGGTGAGGATATGAAATTCTTACCATATGAGTTTTGTATGACCGATATGACTAGATTAGAAGTGTTAAGTCAAGATATGATGTTTGCAGATAATTTTCCAGGTATATATCAATTCAACTCATTACCAAGTAAAGATGGTAAAGCTTTGATGGGTGATGTTTCTTTTTGGATGCAACGTACCTTTGAACATTTATATAATAAAAAGTAGGATATATGAGATTAGAAAATAAATACATAATTGGAACACATATCATGTTCTTTGAGATAGACATGGTTAAAGAACATATTCAAAGTATCAATAATGCATTAGATACTGTTGACAATAAAGAAAACGTTAGAGTAGATTTGTTTTTCAATATTTCAGAGTATTTTGAAAGAGTAAATCTAAAACAAACTACACATAAAGAACTGATAGACAAGTTCAATAAGTTAGTAGATAGTGTTAATTGTGAGTGTACTTCAACAATTTACGATGATAATAAACCAGTTACAATGGTTGACTATCGTAGAGATTTAAATTATTTTAATTGTAAAGAGTACGACTATGTAACGTGGGGTGAATCAGACTCTCTGATACCTAAAGAGTTTTTTCAGTCGTTAGAAACAATAAAACAATACGCAAACCAAAATAATATTCATAAGTTTGTTACAACGTTTGCATTAAGAAAGATGTGGGATGAGAGTTGGAAAGTA
>Ga0181395_1000526_pt1 | contig 16111 bp, 35 predicted proteins | sample 18SPOviralmetaG_FD_130124 | JGI IMG/M metagenome (GOLD analysis project Ga0181395, IMG submission 130124) | Marine viral communities from the oligotrophic San Pedro Time Series (SPOT) site, San Pedro Channel, CA, USA - 18 SPOT_SRF_2010-12-16 | ecosystem: Environmental > Aquatic > Marine > Strait...
GTATAGTGTAGCCCCTACCTTTCTACCTACCGCCCCCTAATATAAAAGTCAAACCTTTTACCCAGCCCTACCTCGTCGTTTCCATTTCCGTTCATCGTTTTGTTTTTCGTGTATAGCATTTATACAAATCAACTACGATACTATATAGATATTATATATGTAACAAATAACTAATATTAACTTAACTAAATTAAATACTATGTCTACATTAAATCTCACTAAAAAACGTTTCGTAATCTCTAAATCTTTAATAGGTAAGAATGCAATCATTACATTTACTAATAAAAAGAATGAAACATATACTTATGACCATGATGCAGTATACTCTGCGAATCAAGAAAAGTTTGAAACTATGAATTGCTTTCAACAATATGGTAACTATACTAACAGTAATAATCTACCAACATTCGCTCGCGAGTATCAAGTAAAGTAATACTGATGAGACTTCAATAGTCGAAACACACATTCACTCGTGTGTCTATTACAAACTAATTACGATACTATTTAGATAATAATAACGTAACAAATAATGATACTAATATGGAAATTATACATGATATTACAATACTAATTATACTTGGAATTATTTTACAATTTATTGAAAAGTGTATTGTACACTCGGAGAAGTGATGGTATCACTCTTAACTAAAATTAATATATAAACAAAATAACTACTTTTAAAAAATAGAAATTATGAAAATTACTAATACTAAATATAACATCAATGTAACTACTTACACAATTGGTTTACTTGAAGGTCACATTACTCAACAAGAATTTGAGTTACTATGTTTAATACCAAAGTCACAATCAAAAGTTACTCATGATTTTTCTGAAGAAGAAATAGAAAACTACATGAACTACTACAAAAGTATTTATGATAAAGATATGTATAAGTATTTTCAAATTGAGTTACTTAAAATACAAGATTAACAAAATAAATACGAAGTCAATCAGATAATATATATGAATTTAAACTTATAAAAATAATAAATATAAATTAAATTCTTTAAATAAAATAAAATTAAATAATAACCTTTAAAAAATTAAATTATTATGTCAAACTTTAAAATTGATTCTTCAACTAACATTATTAAATTAAATAATCAAACTTATATTCCATTTCAACTTCACCAACTTCCGAAGTACTATAATGAAATACCTTTATCAGAACAATTTAATTTAAAAGGTTACTGTTATATAAACTATAACTCACTAAAATCTCATAACTTTGATATTCATACTCTAAATAAAGACTTAGATTATACTCAAAAAAGATAATAATAAACTTAATAAAATTAGTATAACAAAATAAATACGACTTAAACTGGATAATATAAATGAATCTAATAAATAAAAATAATATGTCAGAGAAATTAAAAAATAAAATAATAGGAGAAACAGTAGATACCATAATAGATAGTATAGAAGATAAATTAGTAGACTATATGTTTGACTATGGTAAGTATGAAGAAACAAATGATGAATTCTTTAATGATAAAGAAGAGATGTTTGGTCAAGTAATAAAAGAATTAAATAATAGAATTAATAACAATAAATAAAATTAGAAATTATGTCAAATGTAGTAGAAAAAAAGAGATTTGTAGTCTCAAAAGGAATGGTCGGTAAAGAATTAGTTATTCAGTTTACCAACAAAAAAGGTGATGTCATCAAGTATGACCACGACGGTGTTTACTCTTTAAATCAAGAGAAACTAGAAACAATGGAGTGTTTCCAAAAATATGGTAATTATACCAACTCCAACAATATTCCTACGTGGGCACGAGAGTGTCAAGTAGACTAGTGTAAATGGTTGGGTGAGTGCAAATCTGCCCGGTGGTTCGACTCCACCTACACTTCAAGTATACAAATTAATTACGATTACTAACGGATAATATAACTGATATGAAAAATAAATATATTGAAAAATTAATAGAACTCGAAGACTTATTAAAAGTGCACGATTGGTACTACGCGATGAGTGACGACAACTACTGGTACAAAAAAGGTAGACGTCAGTATGAGCGAATATGGGAACTAATGGATGAGTTAAATAAAAATAATTATAGTACTATGGCGGAAAACCTGTACGACAAATACAAGAAATAATATGAAGATAACAATAGGTCAAATCGGTAAAACTTACGAGGTAAGTGACGATAATACGGTAAAGGTAACTCATAACCACGATGCAATAGTGTCTGTGTGCGGTGAGTACTTTAAAAATAAATATACAAACGAGTGGTTAAGTGAACTTGAAGTACAAGATTACTACGACGCTCAAAAACTAGATGAAGAATATGAAAACAAATACTATTAATTACGAAGAGTTTGACAAGTGGCTTGAAGAACTTATAACTAAAAACGGAACAACAGAATTATGAAGAAAATTAAATTAACAGTGGCTGCATTACTACTAGGTGGTATGAGCTACGCTCAATGTGTATCAACATCAGACTTATACTGTAGTTGTGACTCGTTAAGTGCTGACCAAATAGCAGACATAGAAGGAATATCAACTTCTAACACATATAAAGCTCAATGGGCGTACTTTGAATCAAGAGAAGCTATTGAAGATGTGATAGAGTGGATGCACTATGATATTCAAGATGGTTATGTAGAAGAAACAAGAGGCGAGCTGTATATACAAAACTTAATAGACTTGCTATCAAAACTAGAAGATATTAACGCAGGTTTAATCACTAACTAATGTTTGAGTGGTGTTGGGTAATAGCTGCAGTTTGGTATTTATCTGTAGCAATATACAGAGAAGAAACAAATTAAATACGATTACTAATGGATAATATATATGAATATGAAATTAAATAACTTTATAGCGTCGGCAGTAGTAGCTACTCTCGCGCTAACTTCTTGCGAGAAGACAGACTATGACGTGCAGTTTGATAGAGATACTCACGTTAAAATTATGAGTGATAACAGTGTAAGTACTTATGCAGTGTCAAGCTGTACAGGTAAAGACACTAGTTTTACAGTCGACTTTGGTGTTGCTATGTGTATAAATGTAGCAAACTTACCCGGTATTGACGACGTTCGCTATGATGACTACGAGTTCTATGCTATGCTAGACGGTAGAAAAGTAAAAGGTTTTCAAAACCTAAAAGACCAAATTAGCGACAGAGCGCAAGGTCTTATCGATGGAAATATTAACGTACAACTCTCAGGTCACACTGACTTAGCAGTATACTTGCTACACGAAAACATGTACAAAGCTCAGTTCTTTGTAGAAAATGGTGATGGTCAAATCTTTGAGTTGCAACTAAAAGAAGTTTACTAATGAAAAAAATAACACTATCAGTTGCACTGCTACTAGGTAGTTATGTGACTAAAGCGCAGACAGAGTACATTGATGTAGCTAAAGTAGGTATGTTAGGTACTTCTACTATGGCTATATACAACGATGACAAGGATTTAGATGACTTACAAGTGTTCAAACTAAACTTGTTTGACAAAAGTGAAATTTATCACTGGGTAAAATACACTAATTTGTACAACGACAAGGTTGTAATCACTATGTCAGACGACGAAGGTGACACAAGAGAATTATGCACGAAGCATGGTGACGAAGAAACTTTTTGTAAAACTGTTTCATCTTTTTCTACATCATACGAGCTTACTACAGACTCGCATGTATTTCAAGTATGGATTTCAAGACCTAAAAAATAAAATTATGAATAGAAAATTTAATCATCAAGATTTAGCTATGATCGGTGGGTTTATAGTTATAGTAACAGCAATAATGTTTAACTTAATAAATACAGGTACGGTATGAAGAAAAAAACAATAACAGTATTAGACTACTCGAGCGCGAGAGTGTTTCAGTATACGGTAAAAATCAACGTTCACTCAGAAAAGTTTATAACATTTAAAGGTCATAGATTAAAAGATGTAGAGTGGATGGAACACCAAATAAGTAGTATTATTACAAAATAAATACGATTACTTTCAGATAATATATATGACAATTGCGTGTTAAATAAAAAATAAAAATTATGAACTATTGTAGATGTGGTGAGCCCGTACACCCAGTTAGACAAAAATACGGGTACAAAACGTGTATGCCTTGTAGTGGCGTCGAGCGTGTAGCGTCGGCTCCAATTACTAATCATAAAACAGGTAACACAATACAAATAGTATCGCAAGCACAATCAATAGCGATACATAAGGCAAGTAGACGTAAAGGTTACGGTACATGTCTTAGATAATATACGAGCGTGGCGCGTGAGACGTGTATACGGTGAGAAACTGGTTAGAAGTCCACACCGTAATCTTACTCACTTGGCCACCTCGTTTTTAAACAAGCTAGGTATGGTACGCAGTACGCTTGAATCAGTGTCCGTTTTCACGAGCTGGTTAGCGAGGCGTTACTACTGACGAGTATGAGGTTCGATTCCTCACTAGCTACATAAGCCCAAGTACAAAGTGAACAGTAAATCTATGGTAATGTGGGAAGTTCTTGCGGGAACTGAACAAAAATAGAGCTTTGTTGCTAACCCCGGCGTAAGCAAAGGTATGTAGAGGATAATCGGTGGTTCGAATCCACCCTTGGGCACAATACAAAATAAATACGACACGAGTCGGATAATATAATTAAATAAATAAATAAATATGAAAGACACTAACGAAATTGAAAAGCAACTACAAGGCAAAGCTGATAAGTATATCGAGCAAAAAGAAAAAGAAATGTTTGAAATACACAGAGAAATAGCTATGTATTTAGGCGGTAGGCTTCCAAACTATATTGACTACATCACTGACTTTAGTGATTACAGTAGAGATTTAGTTGCAAACAGAGGTAAATATTTTACGTCTAGCTCTCCTTCATCAATGGAGCTCAAGTTCCAGAAAGATCTAGAGAAAAACTACAAAGAAAAACTTGTAGCTAAATACACAAAAGAATTAATAATGAAATTAGATATATTTGAATAATATGGAATACATGTCAACAGAAATCAGAAGTGCCCGCGAGGCAATGACTATCTTCAAGATACTAGGTGTCAAAGATGTAACTACAAACCGTCAACGTAAGAACGGTACAACAGTATATGAACTACCAATCAGTCAAGTGTGGCAAACACTAAACCCTAAACCTATACGCTTTGCTACGTATACTACAGGTTATGTACGTAATGTTACCGAAGGCTTAGCAAGTCCTTATCAAATTAACAAAACTAAAAAAGTATCAACACGAACAAGTGGTTATGCCTATGATACAGTTGAGCGTATAATGATACCGCATTGGGAAGATAGAATTATATACTTAGCTAAGTTCATTATCAAGAACTACTATCAAAAGACTACGTACATAATGAGCGACTACGTTATGGACTGTTTACGTGAAGCTTATTATGAGCAGAACAAAACAGGTTTACCATTTCACGAAGAAGGCGATATGCACTCGCCAGATATTAAAGTAATTATTAACGGACACAGATACAATTTATCATGAGCGCATTTTATAAAGACACAAGATTTAACGGTAAGCTAGTTAGACTAGAAGACGTTATAGACGAAGTATATAATAGAGCATTAAAAACTATAGACGATAGTCTATATGAGCTTCTAAACGACAAAGACGATGACGAGTTTTATGAAGATTACAAAGAAGCCTTCGGTCATATAGTAGAAAAATTAGAAAGATTTCACAATGTCGAAGATTAAGGTAAAACTAGACAAAGAAACTTTAAAAGCTATATGGGATGCTAGCAAGCCTAACATAGAGCGTAACAAAAAGAAATATACCCGTAAGAGTAAACACAAAACAAATACGAATAAAGACAGATAATATATATAAACCAATTAAATAAACCATTATGACTAAAGAAGAATTAGAGGTTAAAATCTCAACGTTACAAACTCTTGTAACACAAAAAAATGAAGAACTAGCACAGTACGCTGCTGACATCGAAAGACTTAATGACGAGCTAAAAGACTTAAACAAACCAAAGCTTACAGGATCACAGCTTGATGAGCTATATCAAGCCATAGAGCAGGGTATCGAGTCGTTTGACTTTGATGATTGTGATAACTACGAAACTGACTTTCATATTGACTACGATAACAGAATAGCTATTGAAAGTATGTCGTTTCATAATGCTGATGAGTTAGTACGCGTGGTGTATAATGAAGCGCGAGAAATATTTGCTGAGATTAAAGAAGATGATAACCAATTAAATAAAGACTAATATGAAAACATTATGGCAAAAGCTTAAACCTGAAATTAAGCAAAACCTAAAAGAACAAGAAGAAAAATATCCTTCGTTGGTCAAAGATGTTAAAATAGCACTAAAAGAAAATTATTTATGGTCGAACTTATCAATTGGCCAAGCAAGAGACCTTGTGTACTTTACAGACTGCGCTTTAGCTAGTTTGTCTAGCTACGACTGGTCGTATGGCGAAAAATTTCTTGTATGCGAAGATTAATATACGACATGTACTATGCCGATGAGATTACTCAAGACATAGCAGTGAGACTATTAGATAAATTAACAGAACTTTCAAATAAAAAACGAAGATGACAAAAACAGAATTACCAAAATGGTTTAACGGCACAACCTATGACGAAGGTGCCACGGTAACTAACCGCTTTGGCGGTGACAGTTGCTACTTAAATGCAGAAGAATTAAGTATGTACGACTTCGTGATTGGTGCAACAAACATGATTGAGATGGGTTGGTTTCACGACTCACTATTGCGAGATCATAGAAGAGGTCTTGACTGGTTTAGAAAGAACAATACCGAAGCTTACATGATATTACTAGACTAGTATGATAGCTATAGCACTGTCAGCGATAGTCTTTTTGATATTTATAGAGGCTTTAATAGAAAAACATAACAATTATAAATAATATGGATATAACAGGAGAACAAATAGAAAATTATATTATCAACGAGCTTGATAGTAAACCAAGACACAACTGTATGGCGCTAGCAGAAGCTATCAACCATATTGCAGATGAAGTTGATTACGACTCATTTGCACTTATGCAGTTATTACTAGAAAACAAACCAATAGATGCCTTGCATACACACAGTTATGGCTTTCACACCGCTAACGGTAGATCATTGATCGAAGGTATGCAAAACGCTTACTATATAAAAGAACAAACAGATTATGTCGACTAGAGCACAAGTAAGATTTGCTACACGTGAAGAAGGAGTATCGTTTAGCGAGCATCCAAATGCTATACACGCGCAGTTTTACGTACACTATGACGGTTATCCCGAAGGCTTAGGCATAGAGATAGCACAGTCTGTGAATGAGTATGGTAAGATATGTAACTGGGAAATAGAAAGCCTTGACGCAAAGCACGGCGATCTTGAATATATATACTACGTCTGGCAAGCTCCAGGCAAATCAACGTGGATAAGTATATTTGAAGTTAATGGTCATTTGTGTGAGCACTGCGATAAGTATATACAAAAAGACAGATGTATATTCGTAGGTGAACCAGGTAATCTTATACAAAAGTATAATACAAACTAAATACGAACGCTAATGGATAATATAAATATGACAGATGAACAAATAAAAAAGTTAATTGACGGATTAGCAGAAGGATTAGTTAAACGTATATATGGTATACAAAATCCAGCTCAAGAAGACAACGATATGATGTGGTACGCTGATAGAGATGACGATCACGCTGTAGGTGAGTTAGCTAGGCTAATGACACTTTTAAATATATATCAAGACCGTGAAGAGTATGAAAAATGCCACTTAATAAACAAACACATTAAAAAACTAGAAAAAATAGTAGAAAATTTATGATGAGAAAAAAACCAATGCTAGCGTATCCTGTTAGCGATAAACCAATTGATTATACCAAACCTGTATTTATGCAACCAAAGCTTGACGGCGTGCGTTGTCTTATACAACAAGAGTTTCACAAAGATGGAGATAAAGTCGTAGCGTATTCACGTACAGGCAAACAGTGGCTAAACATTGACCACATACTACAAAGCCTCAAACCTTTCTTTCAAGGTAATCCTGACGTTATACTCGATGGCGAGCTATACAACCATGCGTTGCGTGATGACTTCGAAAAGATTATATCTTGTGTGCGTAAAACAAAGCCAACAGATATTGACAGAGCCGAGTCACGTAGGCTTGTACAGTTTCATTGCTACGATATTGTAGATGAAACTATGACGTTTGATGAACGCTACAAGTTTGTGTTTGACAACTTGCGAGACTCTTATGGTGTTAGAACTGTGCAAACTCACGAAGTTCACGCAGAAAAATATGCGTATCAATTACACGAAACATTCTTAGACAATGGCTACGAAGGCTCTATATTACGTCTAAACACTGAATACCAATGCAAGCGTTCTCATAGCTTACGTAAGTTTAAAGACTTTCACGACGCCGAAGCTGTAATTACAGACTGGGTCGAAGGTAAAGGCAAACGTAAAGGTACAATCGGCAAGTTCATGGCTATTGATGCTGATGGTAACGAGTTCGGTATGCCAGTTATGGACAATTTCAAAAAGTTACAAACAATGTTCAAAGAAATGCAAGGTTGGGTTGGCCAAGAAGCTACGTTTACGTACTTCGAACGTACAAAAGCTAACTCATACAGACATCCTTTGTTTAAAGCCTTACGTAATTATGAGTGATGAACTATCAGACAGATACTTCGGTACCATTATGAAGATGGTAAGAACCGAATGTGATGCAGAGACTCCACACTGTGAGTTCTGCGAAAGACCAATGACGACCATAGAACACGAGTTCTGTGATATATGTGATGAATGTAGAGAAGAAAACGAACTAGATTAACTATGAATATATTTTATTTACACCAAGACCCAGAGAAAGCAGCTAGGTATCAATACAACAAACACGTTGTTAAAATGATACTTGAGTCTGCTCAAATGTTATGCACTGCTCATCACTGTATTATGGGTGACGATGCTGATGTACCATACAAACCAGCTCACAGAAACCACCCATCAACTAAATGGGCTAGGCAATCAGGCCAAAATTACGCGTGGTTATACTATCACATGATAGAGCTCGGCAAAGAGTATGAAAGACGTTATGGCAAAAAGCATTTATCTATCATTAAATGTGAAGATAAACTAGCCAAGTTGCCAGGCGGTATATTAGAAACAGGTCTAACAGAAATGCCACAGTGTATGCCTGATGAATACAAAGACGATTGCAGCATACAAGCTTATTGGAATTATTACATAGGCGGAAAAAAAGATATTGCAAACCTAAAAACCGAAACATTATATGAAGAAAGACCTAAAACAACGTATTAAGGAATTTAATAAAATTAAATTTCCTAACAATAATGAAAAAAGAATTATTGTGGCTAAGCTTACAACTAACAGCGGTAAGGTTTGGTCGGTAAAAGACAGTGTGACAAAAGCCCCTAATAAGAATAAGTAATAGGCTAATGTCACAGTTTGAACGTAACATGGAGGTCTTAAATAGACATCGACTAATTTATATTAGGCCTCCTATAAAAGATAAACCTACTGAGGTATACGACTGGGGTAGCTATTATGATTATGGTACTCACGAACACTACGCGTTGTTTAAGAGCAAAGCTAAAATTACGACTTATAAGTCTCTTAAATGGCACCTGCTAGTTTTGTGGTACCTTAATCCCCAGCTTGATCAAGATGACTTTGAAAATGTAGCAAAACAAATCGTTACAAAAGAAAACGGTTTTGTTACTTTCAAGGTGTCTGATCAGTTGCTCAAGTCTATTATATATGAGGTTAGTATGTGTGATTTAGAAAGTCCGCCTGTTAATAAAGCTCGTAAAATAATATTTAATTGGAACTGTGGTTTATCTGCAGAAGAAAAATTAAGTATTGTAGGTCAAATGGTTGGCCGATCTAAAAAGATTAATCCTGATGACGTCTACAGCGTTATGCTACAATTACATGACGATAATAAAAAGATTACAATAGGATCGATCTCTACAGCTTTAAACGTGTCTACGCGTACTGTACATCGTAACATGCCTAATGAACTAAAAAAAGAAAAAGAACTTTTAAACCAACAATTATAATGAAGAACTACGATAACTATAATTACTCTAGATATAAAGCTGATATTAAAGCTAACATGCCTGAAGGTAAGTTTTGGGACGAATATACTAGAGATGAACTTATAATTAAGTTTCTACCCCTTGTAGAAAACATTGCAAGAAAGTTTTCAACTTCAGATTCAGCAATCGGAGTAATGAACATAACTGATTTAATAGCTATGGGTCACGTTGGTTTAATACAAGCTGTAGATAAAATACAATGGAAACAAATATTTGATTCAAAAGATCCCGAGCGAACGCTTAAATCTTACTTAGCTAAACGTATACGTGGTGCTATTAGAAGATCAACTGACACAAACAGATCTCCAATGCGTATACCTGAACATAAGTTAAATGATATACGTAAAGGCTTTGAAGATGACCTTGACAAGCAAGCTATGTTTTATAACTCTATGTTTCAAAGTATTGACGAACCAGTTCAAGAAGATATGTTTGTTCAGCTTGAAGACGAATCAAAAGATCCTTTGTTAAAAGAAAAATTAGCTTATAAAATTAGAGATTTAATGCTAAAGCATTTGACAGACAGAGAATACAACGTATTAAAACTTAGCTTTGGGCTCGACTGTGACAAGCTTTCTGCTAAACAAATTGCTGAAAAACTAAACATGAAAGGCTCTAGCTCTTACGTTAGAGTTTCACAGCTAAAAAGACAAGCAATAAACAAACTAAAAAATGTAATGAACTACTCGCAAGTGGTTGATTACCTGTAGGTTAGAACTTAAATTACACAAAAGTCGTGTGATTATATATATAACTAAACCATATACCAGATGACAGAATTAACTAAAAAACTAGCTGATGTTCAGACTAAGTTAAAAGCAAAAAAGTCTTCGTATAATAGCTTTGGTAAATACTATTTTCGTAAAGCTGAAGACATTCTTGAAGGTGTAAAACCTTTTTTATTACAACACAATATTTACGTTACAGTATCAGAAGAGCTAATTGCTACAGATCCAGTTCCAATGATAAAAACTACCGCTACAATTAGTGACGGTAAAGATCATATTCACGCAACCGCAGTTGTTGGTGTTGATATGCAACAAAAAGGTATGCAGACCGCTCAACAGTTTGGCGCAGCCTCTACTTACGCTAAAAAGTATGCTCTTGGTAATTTATTTTTAATTGATGATACTGAAGACGCTGACGCTACAAATCAGCACGGTAAAGGCCCTGCCGCCAAAGCTACAGCTAAACCTAAAGCTAAAATAACAAAAGAACAGATGGCTAAAGCTATTGAGTTTGTTAAAGGCGGCGGATCAGTCGACGCTATTAAAAAGAAATACACATTAACTGATGCTCAAATAAAACAATTAGCATAATGAAAGAAATCCTAGAAAAACTAAGAGACGACGAGCACTATTACGGTAAGTTTGGTCAACAGTTCTTAAGCAACTCTGACATATCGACTCTGTTAAAAAATCCTAAAGACCTGCATAAACCTAAGCCTAATAGTCCGGCGTTCTTAGTTGGAGGATATTTTCACACTGCAATATTAGAGCCTGACAAGCTAAAGAGTTTTAAAATAGTTGAAGCCTCAACTCGTAACACAAAAGCCTATAAAGAAATATCTAACGGCGAGTTGTGCTTACTAAAACACGAGGTTGATCAAATAGAGCTAATGACTCAAGCTGTCATGGACAACGATGTTTGTAGAGACTTGATTAAACCTATATTAGGTCAAGTTGAATACGAAGAGCCACGAGTCGCAAAGATATGCGATCAAATGTGGAAAGGTAAAGCTGATATAATTAACCACGAAGACAAACTTGTAATTGATCTTAAAACTACTAGTGATATAGATAAGTTTCAATGGTCTGCTAGCAAGTATAATTATGATAGCCAAGCCTATATCTACAGCACCTTATTTGGTTACGAGATGTTATTTATGGTAATAGATAAAACAACTCATCAAATAGGTCTGTTTGATTGCTCGCCTGAGTTTTATAAACGCGGCGAAGATAAAGTACGTAAAGCTTGTGATGCGTACGAACTGTTTTACAATACAGAAAACTTTGACCACAAGCAACATTTATTAACTAAAACCTTATAAACCTATGCCTAGAGCAAAAATGAAAACCTGTTCAATATCAGGTAAGAAATTTAAAGCAAACAATGATAACTTTTATCACAGCAGCACATCTGCTGACAGTTTACACCCTTATCACAAATCTTTTGATAACTTCAGAAGAACAACTGGTGCTACTGTAGAACAATGTAGAAATTTAGTTAACCTAATAAATTCCTAAACTATGGCAAGTATTATTAAAACGTCCATAAATCTCAATGAGATACCAAAGGACAAAATCATTAACGGTAAAAAAGGTAAGTATTTACCTATATCAATTACTATTAATGATGAACCAGATCAGTTTGGCAATCAAGGTCCAGTGATTGTAGAGCAAACTAAAGAAGAGCGTGACGCTAAAACAGCTAAAACATACCTTGGTAATGTTAAGGTTGTATGGACAAACGGCAACAACGTCGATCCAGCACCACGTGATAACATGCAAGCGGCACCAGCTCCAGCAGCTGTTGACGACGGCGACTTACCATTTTAATGAATGAATGTAGAAGACAGAGAGATCAATGGATTTGCGATTGACCAGTTCAATCAGTATGGCTTAGAAGTTGGGAAGACACAGGGCGTTTGCCCTTTGTGTTCTCACGATAGGAAACCCGGTAACAAGAAAGCTAAGTGCTCGTCTTACGACTGGGAACGTGGTCTTGGCACCTGTCATAATTGTAACACTAGTTTTCAACTACATACTTACCAACGTAAAGGTGCTAGTGAGAAAGTTTATACTCGACCACAAGTTGAGTTTAATCCTACTGGCACTAAAGTTGAAGAGTGGTTTGAAACAAGAGGCATAACAAAACAAACCTTGGCTGACCTACGTGTAGGTGAAGGCCAAGAGTTTATGCCACAGACAGGTAAATCTGAGAATACAATTCAGTTCAATTATTACATAGGTGATCAACTCATAAATGTTAAATACAGAGATGGTCGTAAAAACTTTAAGCTGTACAAAGGTGCAGAAAAAATATTTTACAACATCAACAGTATTATCGGTTATGATACTTGTGTTATAGTTGAAGGTGAAATGGATGTGCTTGCAATGCACGAAGCGGGAGTTAAAAACGTTATATCAGTACCTAACGGCGCTACGTTAAACTCAAACAATCTCGATTATTTAGATAATTGCATAGACTATTTTGATGACAAAGAAAAGGTTATATTAGCAGTTGATGCTGACGAGCCTGGCCAAGCATTGAGACAAGAATTTATTCGTCGTCTTGGTGCTGAGGTTTGTTATCTAGTCGATTTCGATGATTGTAAAGACGCGAACGATTATTTAGTTAAGTATGGAAAGTCTGCGCTCAGACACGTTATTGATAACGTTAGACCTGTACCTCTCGAGGGTGTGTCTACATTAAAAGATATTGAAGATGAGCTTAAAGACTTTGTTAAAAACGGTTTCAAACCAGGCTTTCAAATCGGCCTTAGTAACTTTGATAAAATATTCAGCACATACACTGGTCAGTTTATTACTGTTACTGGCGTGCCTAGTTCTGGTAAGTCTGACTTTGTTGATCAAATGGTTGTGGGCTACAATCAACTATACGGTTGGAAGACTGCTTATGCTAGTCCAGAAAATCAACCAGTGTATTTACACGCACACAAACTAATGCGTAAGCACTGGCAAGACATGCCGGCGGTTGGTGATATTGGTGGCAGTAAATGGGATCAAGTTACTGAACATGTTAATGACAACTACTTCTTTATTGATATGGATAAATATAATTTAGAAGCAGTATTACGTAAAGGCGCTGAGCTTGTTAAACGTAAAGGTATCAAATGTTTAGTTCTCGATCCATTTAATAAAATCAGAGACGTTAATGCGCACTCGGATGATGTTAACCGTTACACGATGGATTATCTAGCTAAGATAGAAACGTTCTGTAAAAAGTATGATGTGTTAACTTTTATCGTAGCACACCCAACTAAAATGTACAAAGGCCAAGACGGTAAAATGGAAGAGCCAACAATGTACAATATTAAAGGCGGTGGTGAATGGTACGATGCTAGTTATCACGGCTTATTAGTTCACAGAGATTATGAGGCTAAAACAACTAAGGTTAAAGTCCTTAAAGTTAAGTTTCAAAACCTTGGTGAAAACGGAGCTGAGTCTTTCTTTACGTGGGAACCTAGGTCAGGCTGCTTTGTACCACACGTTGGCACCGAAGCTGAGACCGAACCAATGCCCTGGGAATAATGGCTAAACGTCGGCCGTTCAAACCAGGATTTCGACCTCTTTCAAAATTAGAATCTAAAATGATACAATGGTGTATTGACCACGGTATAGCTTGCTGTGTCGTGTGGGCTCAAGGCCACACAGGACCTGGTGAAGAGTTCTGTGTTGAAATCATTATCAAAGGCAAATCAAACTTTAGCCCTAATTTTAAAAAGCAAGAGGTTATGGACAAACAAGTTGAATATTATAAATACTACTATGACAAATACAATAAAAGTTCTTGATCACAAAACGATCGCAATGACCAAAGACGGTCAAACAAAAATAATTACTAAAAGAATCAGTACGTTAGGATTGAGTTCTTGGTACAATATCAAAGGCGAAATATATGCTTAGTTTTGACACGGCATCTAACGCTTTTCACACGCTATATTGGCGTATAGTCCGTGACGGTGTAGATTTTGCAGGTACTAAAGCTTTATTTAATGTAGGCTTTGAAATGCAGTTCCCCGCTCACAATGCTATACACAACAGCCGCGTCAAGCGCAACTGGTCTCAAGAGTATGCTGAGGCTGAATGGCAATGGTATTTATCTGGTGATCGTAACATAGCTAAGCTTGGCGAACTGTACGGTAAAGTTCCAGCTATATGGAAACGTATGGCTGATGATGACGGCAATGTAAACTCTAACTATGGTTGGCAGTGGTATCGTAACGATCAGCTTAAGAAGGTTATAAATAACCTAAGTCAAAACCACGAGTCTAGACAAGCTGCAATAAGTATATACGATGGTAAAGAAATCAACGAATATGCTAACGACACGCCTTGCACTTACGCCGTACAGTTTACAGTATTAAATGGTAAGCTCAATATGTCTGTTGTAATGCGTTCTAATGACATCTGGTACGGTTTCTGTAACGATCAGTATCAGTTTTCAAATTTACAAATGTATGTTGCCTATGAGCTTGGTTTACCAGTTGGCACATACTATCACTTCGCACATAACTTGCATTTGTATAATGATAAATTGCCAGAAGACACAACTAGAAACTATCACTTATGATATATTACGTATACCATATACCGGGTAAAAAAATCGGTGTAACAAACGATATTCAAAGCAGAGTTGTTGATCAGCAAGGTTATGACTGGGGTGAGTTTGATATTTTAGCTATGGACGAAGATATATCTTATGTATCTAATCTAGAGCTTGAACTTCAAGAAAAGTTTGGTTATAAAGTTGACAGACAACTTTACAAGGATTTATTTACTAACAATTTAACAGAATTAAATAATATGAAAATAAACATAACGGAAATGACTACGACATTCCCTTGTCCAGTCAATAAACTAAAAGGACAGCTCATGGATAATCTGGGTATGTCATGGGAAACAGAATATGGAGATGTAATGCTAACAGAATCGTCTATAAGATGGGTCTTGCAAAACGTTAAAGCATCAATGTATGATAAAGAAAGATGCTACGTATACAATAAAGCCTTTGCTAGATGGTTTGACAACAATGATCCACACAAGCAGACAACAAAATTAGCTGGCACAGATGAGTTGGCTAAAATAAATGCCAAACTTTTTCCTAAGTCAAAAGATTGCACTACCGCCTGCGATGATTGTGGTGAAGAAATATTCGAGTGCATTAGAATGTGGGCTGATGAGCGTGGTTTATACGACAAGGGCGATCCTAAAACTCAGTACATTAAATTAATGGAAGAGACTGGTGAGATTGGTAGAGCTATACTAAAAGAAGATCAC
>Ga0181395_1000531_pt1 | contig 16022 bp, 16 predicted proteins | sample 18SPOviralmetaG_FD_130124 | JGI IMG/M metagenome (GOLD analysis project Ga0181395, IMG submission 130124) | Marine viral communities from the oligotrophic San Pedro Time Series (SPOT) site, San Pedro Channel, CA, USA - 18 SPOT_SRF_2010-12-16 | ecosystem: Environmental > Aquatic > Marine > Strait...
ATAAATTAGCTATACAATATTTTATGAAACACGGGTTTGATGAGCCAACATATGTAGATTTAAAGCGACCAGAATTAGAGGGAATGATGATGACTAAGATACCAACTAAAGATGCACTGATGGTAAAATTAGCAGACGTAAAATATTGGCATGATGTCGAACAAAAAAGACATGCAGAAGCAACAGTCGCAAAAACAAAATTTGGTGGAAAAACTCGTAGAAGAAAAAGAAGAAAATCACGTAAAAAAAGACGCCGTTCTAGAAAAAGACGTCGCTAATTTTTTAAAATAATTTATTAAGTTCTCTAATAAATTCTTGTTTTCCTATTGATTTTGGTCCTACTGTATTATCATGATTCCAACTAATCTTTTCGTAATATTCTTCTTTAAATTTCGTTCTTTCTTTATAGCTTTTTGATTCATCAAATGTGATATAATAATGACTTTGATCTGATAGACTAGCCCAATTAACTGTATCTTGCATCATATCTATCATTTTCCCCGCATATACTCCTACTCTTCTCAATGCCATTGTAGCATCCTTCTTATCTTTTACAAATTTAAACCCCTTTGGCTCTAATTTTGGTGATACTTCTCTAGCTGTATCCTTCTTTTCCCATACCTGAAATACACAAGGAACATTATAGTCTTCTCCTTCTACTGTAAAAGCATCAATTTCTATATCTATTTGTGATGATAAATGGAAATTCAATGGTATACACCTCTGCATACTCTCTTTTTTAAAGCTTTTTGGTAGTATAAAACTAAATGTTTTCGTATTATCAGCTTGACATATCTTCTTAATAAACTTCTTAGCCAATGATGACTGCCTCCCAAACGGTGGATTACCTATATAATGACAAGGTATTTGAAAACATTGGTTCAAATCTAGTTTCAAAAAGTCTTGTTCCCTTACCTGTACGTGCGCCGGTGCTATATCATATGATATACTACTCCATTCGTGTATCAAATTAGTAAATGATCCACTTCCAGCACTTGGTTCTATCACTAGATTATCCACTTTTGCTACATTCAATTTCTTCCATTCTTCTACACATTTCTTCGCTACTTCTGGTTTTGTATAGAATTTATCTGATAAATCTCTGTTTAATCCTGTTTTCTTCATTATTATTTTAATATAATAAATTATGTTTAAATATATTCAATTTATATCATTGAGACTGACAAGAGCATAAATTTGACTTGTAATGAACTGTATTACCATATTACCGTTTCACAGCGTAAAATTTTGAAATTTTATGACTGACCTTACTGACTTTTTATTTCATTTTTCAAGTTATTACCATATTATCATCTCATACTCTTAAATTTTGAAAACCCCTGACTGACGAGAGCGTGTTTTTGACCTATAAAATTCCTTCTTACTGATTATCGTAATAAAACCGAAAATTTCCAAAATTTTCATTTTCCAAAAATTACCGCTGCATATTTTCACTTTCGAAAAATAGCTAGTTAATATTATTACCTTTTTCCATCTTAAAATTTATTTTTCTCAAAAACAGACACCTTAATGCTCTTATTTTTCAATAATCATAAAATAGGATATTACCATAAAGCATCTAAATACCCTATTTATAATATCTGTAAATATGGTCAAAAAGTGTAATTTGTAAAGAAGAGGTTTGATGAACAAAACAAAAAGTGACAAATTTGTCCATTTTAAATTTGTCACTTTTGTACATTGCACTAAAAGTTTCGGAGCCGAAATTGCACGTTTTTATATACTGCTCCATTATCTAGCCAGTTTTCCAGAAATTACAATTTTTTGCTGAGACCATAAAAAAATCCACCAAAAATATACATAAAAATATAACGATTTAGAGATAAAATATGTTTCCAATATATAAAATGATTTCCAATATGTTTCCAAAATGTGTAGTAATCCGTTTTGATCCAAGACGGTATATTTGCGCTCATTGTGATTATAAATGCTCTCGTAAAAGTGATATGAAAAATCATCTCAAGAGCAAAAAACATAATTTAAGACTTGTTGCCATCGAAAAGATAAGATCCGCAAAAAACGAGTTTTCCTGTCAATATTGTGATAAAAAATATAAGACGCGTTCTGGTCTATGGAAGCACGAAAAAAAATGCGAACCATCGTCTAGTACGGAATTGTTTCCAGACGTTTCCAAAAAACGAGTAAAATCCGTTACTGAAGAAAAAGAATCAAAAAAAGATGAGATGTTGATGGATATGATGCAAATGATGAAAACTCAACAAGAAATTAACCAGAAATTAATAGAAAGTGGTACCTTAGGTGGCAGTCATAATACCTCAAATAGTCATAATAATAGCAATAATACTAACAATATATCAATCAATGTATTCTTGAACGACCATTGTAAAGATGCGAAATCAATCCAAGATTTTGTAGATAATATCAAATTTAAATTGACAGACTTCTTTGACGGTCAATTGCCAATTAAAGATTCAGTATCAAATGTAGTAGTAAAGCAATTGAATGATATGCCAACAACAGAAAGACCAATACACTGTATGGATAATAGACGAGGTAATTTTATGGTGAAAGATAAGGATGAAGGATGGGTACAGGACAAAGGCGATATGCTGGCAAATAATATAAAACGCGTTCAGCAAAAGGCATTGTTACAATCATATGATACATTTGATGCTGAATATGTGCCGCCGCATCCAGGTAGACTACAAGATAAAAAGGATGCTATAGTAAATCCAATAAGAAATGGATTACAAAAAGATACAAGCAAGATAATAAAAGATGTTGCTTCTGTGACAAATATAAAAGATGCAATGAAATCACTTCAAGATAAAAAATAGTATTATATATATGGGATTAACAGTCTCGAAAATGTGTATGAAATCAACAAAGAAGATTAAAAAAATAAAGAGGAGACTTTCAAGGGATAAGAAGGTGGAAATTATATACAAGCAAATATCAGGGAATGATCCAGATGAAGTATATAAAGACCGCTACAGTGATGAAGAGGAGACATATACGATAGAAATATAAATATATGAATTAATAATTGATATATTTAATTAAACTTGTTCTTCTTGAATAATAACAGGTTCTTCGATATTACTAGTAGTGATGATGTGATTTTCATCCTCAGGAATATTAATTACCTTACCGTCGTGAACGGTGGTTTCAACGAGTTTAGTAATAACAAGATATGGGTCGCAATTGGATGAAGGTCTCCTGTCTTCAAAATATCCAGACTTTTCAAAAAAAGTTTTAGTAGGAATACGGACGGAAGCTCCACGGTCAGCTACACCATATGTAAATTCTTCCCAAGAAGCGGTTTCGTGCTCTCCAGTAAGACGCATTTTATTATCGCTGCCATAATTTTTAATATGGGTTTCATGAGCTTTTTCAAGTTTAGCAATATACGCCTTGATTGCGTCAAGTCCTTTTTCAGCTCTAGTAGATGAGGTTGAATAATTGGTATGACAACCAGAACCGTTCCAATCGCCATCCATTGGTTTTGGATGATAATTAATATCATATCCATAAATTTCAGATGTTCTATTTAGAATATATCTAAAAAGAAGGAGTGAATCAGCAGCGTCAACACCTTGTCCGAAAATCTGGAATTCACATTGTCCTGGAGCAACTTCCCAATTATAACCGGTGCAGGCGATATTTTCACAAACCATAATATTATTTAGAACATGTTCGGCGACTTCTCTACATTTAACATTTTCAGAACCAACGCCGCAGTAAAATTTACCTTGTTCTTTACCATTTTGAGAAACCCATTCTTTACCATCGAGCGTTTCCATACCAACTGGTCCTTGCCAATTGGCGGAAGAGCAGAAAGCAGATTTATCACGTTTAGTGAAAAAGAATTCTTGCTCTATACCGAACCAAGGGTCTTCTTTTATAGTTTTTTCATCGGAAAAAGTAGCTTGAGCTTGTCTTCTAGTATTGTCTTTATGAGGGATATAAACAACAGCATTGTGTTTTTTAGATTTTTCTTTATCGACGACCCAAGTATCGCACAAAACGATGAAAGAATCAAATTGACCTTGAAGTCTAAAAGGGTCTCTAGTTACTTTAACAGGTCTAATAAATACTTCGGAGGATTTACCGAATGCTTGTTTAGTAGAAGAACCATCGTAATTCCATAGAGGGAAACCAGAATCAATATCGTGGTTAATTAAAACCTTAGTTTTAGACCTAAAATTATTATCGGCATCAAGCCATATATATTCACAGACAACATTCGCCATTTATAATTATATTTGTAAAATGCATTTAAATCTATTTTATTATAATAAATATAATTATATGTGTGGAATAATTGGGATTTATAATAAAAAAAATGGCGAAGTGTCTGATTTAATAAAGTGTTTAAAGAAACTACAACACAGGGGTTGTGATGGTTTTGGATTGATAAAATACAGCAATCGAATATATAGAGAATACAGGTCAGAGGGTGCAGTAGAAATGTCGACTGTAAATCAAAAGCATGATTTAAAAGCAGGAATAGGTCATACAAGATATAAAACATCTGGAAGCGAAACAATAGAAGGAAGATTGAATGAATTACAGCCATTGAAAGATAAGATTGAAGGAGGGCATATATACATAGCTCATAATGGAAATATACCGAAAGTGAATGGTCATGACACAAGTTATTTACTGAATTATATAACAAGTAAGAAGGGGTATTGCTTGGAAGATATATTAATAGATATAATGAATATGATACCGGGGTCTTATAGTTTGATAATACTTCACAGAGGGACATTGTATGCGATGAGAGATAGATATGGAGTGAGACCATTGTGTATGGGTGAGAATGAAAAAGGGATATATTTAAGTTCTGAGAGTGTAGGATTACCAGAAAATAGCTATAAGAGAGATATAAAAGCGGGTGAAATAATAAAGATAAATTCGGCGGGAATACAGAATATATATAATCATAAAAATACATATAATGGATTATGTTTATTTGAAATAATCTATTTTTTGAATGAGGAGAGTTGGTGTGATGGAATAAATATAAAAAGAACGAGAGCATATTTGGGAGAGAAATTAGCAGAAAAAGAGAATTATAATTTTAATGAAGAAGAAAATGTAGTAATAGGAATACCAACTTCAGGCATAACATCAGGGAGAGGATATGCTAAAAAATTAGGATTGCCATATATGCAGTATATATCAAAGAATAAAGATGCGGGGAGGACGTTTATATTGATGGATAATGAATCAAGAGTGAAAGCGTGTAAGAAAAAATTTGCGTATAATGTAGATGGATTAAAAGGGAAGAGTGTGATATTAGTAGATGATTCGATAGTGAGAGGAAATGTAATGAAAAGCTTAGTAGATAATTTGAGAGATTGTCAAGTAAAAGAAATTCACGTAAGAATACCAGCACCACCAGTGATAGATATATGTGAATTGGGAATAGCGATACATAAGAAAGAAGAGTTAATAATGAATAATAGAACAGTATCGGAAGTAAAAAAAGAGTTGGGAGTGGATAGTTTAAAGTATTTGTATATAAATGAGATGGGAGGGATAATACCAGATAATAGTTATAGTCAGTGTTTTACAGGTGAAATAGCGGAAGAATTTAAGAATTGGAAGCCATAGGGCGAATATTATTAGTGCTTTCAGCCCAAAAACGGAATTTAAGTCTATGATCAAGGATATTAGAATTATTCATCATAATAGTGCAAGGGGGAATATCATTAGTAAGTCCTCTAGGTTTATTACCAAGTTGACCGTAATAACAGTAAGCAACAGGTCCGTGGTCGTTTGATGTAATATTCCAATAATCCAAAATTAAACCAGCAATTAAATGTTGAATTCTCCAGTTGCTTCCAACACCAACACCAATATTGTCTCTGCCGAATTTATTACCGTAAGTTTCTTTAAATTTACGATAAATATGAGCTGCTACTGATGCTCTAATACCTAATTTACCTTTTGCTTTAAAATGGTTCATGAATTGAGATACGGCATATAAGCTTCTGTCGGCATATGATGAGCTTCTGTCGGCAGCTATACCAACCTGTAAAATAGTATATTCAAGAAGTTTAATATTGACATTGATGGCATATTCATCAACAAAAGCATCAAGTATATTTCGAGGAATATAATGAGCTGGAGTCCATTGATCTTTAATAATTTTTTGCCATTTTTCAGGATATTTAATACTGAAACACAGACTACACCTATTTTTGAATATAGGTGTTTTATAATATTTGCCGCAACGGCATTTGTTGAATTCGTATGTCTTGCCTGATCTTGTTCTCATTGTTGTGTATTGAATTAAAAAATTGTTAAATATTTAATTCAATTTTTAATGTATATGGGGAATTTGGAAGATCACGACTTTAAATATTGTATATGGCTTTTATGTGAAGAAGACGAAGATTGGTCTAAAAGGACGAATGGATTTAAAGCTCATATGTCAATATGTACTCATTTGAGTATGACGGAGGCATTGGATATGTATAGTATTTTAGCGAAAGAAACTTCTTTTATAGTAGATGCAGAACCAGGTCCAATAATAGAATATAATAAAGGGTTTAATGCATTATATTATAACGTTAAATATTCTGTAAAGAATGATAAACCAAGACCGTGGTGGTGGCCTAAGAATGCACATGTATCATTAAAGTATAAATATAACGAGGCATTTGGAGAAGAAGAGACAAATAGTTTAAGAATAATAGACAATGAATGCCGAATGAAAAGAATAGTAATAATGAAATGTACGGGGATGCATAAAGATTGGAAGTGGATTATGTAGATTCAAGATTGGTAACACGAGTAGATAAATCATCAAGAAGGAATAAAATAGCGGCGAGAGTTTTGTCGTTGACGGGTGTATTTTGACTAGGAGAAGTAATAATAGTTGATTTTCCAGAGGGACTAGGGTGATTTTTATTAGTAATAAAATGATAAGTAATTTGATTACCATTGCGATTATCGCGATAATGTTTAACCCAAATAGAACCGCCTTGCTCGAGAGTATTAGCGAAAGAAGGAGGATTATCTAAAGAGGAGAGGATTTCATCGGGATAGCTGGAAACATAATGCAAGTCAAATTCATCATAAGAAGCATATTTTCTATTCCAAGCTTCGCGTTCAATATTATAATGATTATCTTGAGCTTTTTTCCAGAAACCGAATTGTCTTTTAAAAAGTTCATTGCGAATATTTTGGAAATGAATGCCGGGAATAGTATCATTGGCTAGAGCACAAGCAATTTTTTCTTGTTCTTGCTTATGTCTGATAGTTTCTAATTGTTCGATTTGTTCTTTTAATTCTTCAATTTTGTTTTGGATATTATCCATATAAAAGGTAATGACGAAATATATTTAAATACCTTTCTTTCACCTTTCTTTCATGTTAGAATGTGAAACACATAAATTGAACTAAAAGTTTAGTCTTGTATATTATTAACTCAAAGTAGTATGTCAAGTTTATTAAAAACGAGCGAAAAAACAGTTAAAAATATGATGGAAAGTGAGCGAATGTCCTTAACCTGTGCCCCAGGAGGAGAGAATAATAGGGGAATGGAGATAATAGGGAGAATGCCGATTAAGGGGGAGGGGTTTACGGCGAGCGATCTTGAAGGATTGGAACCTTATTTTGTGGGGTTGATGCCGCCGAAAATGGATGCGGAAAAGCAATTGTGTTTTCCGAAAGTGGCCCTATTGGACCTTAATGGGTTGAGTATGGACGACAATGTGGATGATTTGGGGGATGAAGACCAAGCAAGAGTATTGATTTTAAGGGATTGGGCGAAGGGAGCCGACAAGGAGATATATAAGGAAATAGCACCGATAAGGTGGGATGCGGAGTATTTGGACCCAAATAAGTATAGAACAGAGATAGTTGATGGCAAGGAGGTTAAGGTGAGAGGGAAACGAATGAATAAGCGAGCAAGGACGAACCTATGCTTTGTGCCCGATAGAGAGCAGGAGCCGGCGGTATTTGAGGGTAAAGGTACGATATATGACCTTAAAAAGATGAAGGTGATGAATGAATGTGTGGAAAGATTGCGTGAAGAAATAGCCACGGGGTTGATAGAGATAGGGAGCAAAACCAAGGTAATAATAAATGTAGTAGAAGGAAACAGATATTATGACCTTAAAAAGACGGGGATTGGGTTCCACGGCGACACCGAAAGGGTGGTTGTTATATGTATTAGTATAGGCGGTTTCAATTATCCTATGAGATGGCAATGGTTTAAGGACGGAATGCCTGTAGGAAGACCGATTGACATCCACCTTAATAGTGGCGATGTGTATATAATGAGCGAGAAGGCTGTAGGAGCGGATTGGAAGTTGAAGAGCAAGTATACATTAAGGCATTCGGCAGGAGCTGAAAAGTATAGGAGTTTAAGTAAGTGGGAAAAGCGCCGACCTGGCTATGAAGCGAAACTTAAGGAAAGGGCGGAGAAAGCGGCAGCAAAAGCGGCAGCAAAAGCAGAACGAGCTAGTATTAAGACAGCATTTAAAAAAGTAAAAACTACAAAAAAAGAACTAAAAAAAGCGACCTTAAATGAGGAAGAAAAGGAATTGGCGAAAGTCCTATTAGAAATGTAAGTATAATATAATATAGGAGGGAAGAATAGTGAGTATTGGCTCATATTTTTTAATTACAAGTCAATAAATTGAATTGAAACAAAGAATTTTAATTCAATTAATACAAAGATGCAATTCACACCAGTAGCCCAAGCAACCCTAATAACGAGCGACCGCGTAGATCTACCTATCGCTACAGTAGAAGAAAGTAGCGATATGAGATTATCACTTGATTTAAGAGAAGATACAAGTATTCCAGGAGACTTGATAAAAATAACCTTGGATAGAAAAGAGGAAGTCGAAATAATCAAGCTAAGATTATTCAAGTATTGGATAGATTCAAAGGGAATGACAAAAGATAAAGTAGATGATTTGCTTATGATGTTATTCTACTTAGACAGCGTAACCATACAATCAAGTATAAATGAATATGAATACGATCATAAGTTTTGGAAGGGTTTTGTGCCAGATGATTATGGTAAACCGAAATATATGCTTTTAAATGGAATGGAGTGTAGGTCTGTAGCAGTAGCGGGGAATTTAGTTGAAATGAGCGATCCAAATGATCCGGAAGCCACATATATAGATTATTATTCTCAAATAATGAAACAGCTATATGGTTCAGGTTGGAGAGAGAAAGAAAATATGATAGTAGAAGCAGGTCTAATAAAAGGACAAAAAGAAGGTTCTGTTTACCCATATTGTATCCTGATTGATAATAAAATATTAAAGAGAATATTTCAAGCAGTAAGCCAAGGTATAAAAGTGATAGTATCTGACCTAGAAACGATAAAAGGTAGAAAGAGAGAGAGAGGCGGATGGTGGGAAAATACCAGTATATGCTATAGCGATACACCTTGTGATTACAAGTGTTCTCCTCAATTCACACGATATGGAATAGAGTTTAAGAAAGATGAAAATTATTCAACAGTGTCTTCGTTTGTAGAGCCATATATAACATTTCAAATTGATTGGAATAATCTTGAAGTAAGGAATAATTACACGACAAGTGTATTGATATAAATTGATTGTAATTAATTATAAAATATTTTTTTAATTTAAAAGAACAATGTCTCAAGAAAAAAAGCAATGTCCGGTCTGTTATGAGGACCTAACAATAGAAAATGCTGTGAATTTACCTTGTAATCATAGTCAATGCAGTAAATGTTTTTGGAGATGGACGAACGAGCAAGGAAAACAATCGTGTTGTATGTGTAGGGCTGATTATTTGATACATAAAAATCATAGATTAAACGCGAATGTTGAAGAAGCAAATCAAGCTCTGGAGTGGGCGAGAAGGAGTTTGGCAGAATGCATGCGTCGTGAAGAACAAATAAGGTTAAAAGTAGAAGATTTATATGATGAAGAAGTTCATAAACAAGAATTAATAGAAAATTTACAGCATATATATAATCATGAAAAGGCAAAAATAGAGAGACTAGAGATTGCATATTATGAAAGAACAAGAGAATGTTATAATTTGGGATGTTCTCTACCAAGCGAGGGGCATAAAATGAGCGATGATATGTTGTCGTTATTTTATGAAAGACGACATAAAAAAAGATTAGATATAGCCCAAAAAAAGAGAGATGGAAGATATAAAAAGGTGATCTCAGAATTAAATGATTATATTAAATACGAAGGAAGAACAAAAATAGCTCTAAAAGCGAATTGTATTCATTTTGTGCATGAAATCTTAGAAATAAAAAGGGGGGCTCAAATCTATACAGGAGATTCGGCTTGGATGTTTGAGGAAGATGAAACGAATTATGGATTTTGGGTGACACAAGCTCAAACAACAATGAAACCAGTATATGCTGATATAAGAGTAGATAAATCATCTCTTGCTAGGGAGTGGTGGAACGGGGACGTGCATTGTGTGTGGTCCGTGGGGAATTATGAAAGGAAAATAGTAAATTGGTTAAAACCGTCCGCTTACGGGTTGTCGGCTGACACAAATTGGGACAAAAACGCAAGAATACGTTTTATAAGATGGCATAAGAGACTTGTAAAAGCATTGAGATTAACACGCGATATAAAGACGGAGAAAGGTCATAGAGAAAGAAAGATAGATGTAGTAGAGAATAGAATTACACGTGCTTATAAAACTAAGAATAATATAAAGATTAATAATGAGAATGGACTTGGAGATTATGGTATGAGTATGTTTGATGAACCACCAGCATTTGCGGGTGCTGAAACAAGACTCAGCTTGTGTTTCACGCGCGAGGAAATAATCCCATTTGCAATGTCGCGGGTAGTATTAGAAGAAGGTGAGATAGATGAAATAAGAGAGGATTATAGCGATGAAAGGTCATCTACAGGAGGAACAGGGTTTGCGAGTGATACATCGGGGGAGGAAGCATCCTATACAGAATCAGATACAGAATCAGCATACAGTTCAATGCCGGAATTAATAGATGAAAATGGCGACGTAGTTGAAGATGAATATGGAAGAGATGACATTTCGATTCCCTCTATAAATACTAGGGAAGATATTGCAAATCATATAGAAATTCTACAACATATATTCACTCTACAAGAATAAATAAATATAAAACTTATTTTTTAATTACTAATTTTAGCTTTGTACCATCTTTGAATACATTGGTTTTAACAATATCTTGAGTTTCACGTTGTTTGATAGGAGTTTCATCAATAGGAATATAATCTAAAGGGCTAAGTTGAGTAGGAAATCCATAAACGAGGTTAGTATAATGTGAGAAATCTTCACCATGACCGTTGGCATCAGTGAAAGCTTGAGCGTGTGTGGGGCGCTTGCTCTTCTTTTTATGTTTAGGCCATTCATTTTTTTTTGAAGGGGGATTAAATCTAGGGAAACTACTAGGCTTGGCTAATCTAGCGTGATAATCAGGGTCATAGTTTAAATCTTGTCGGTATATACCGAATACAGTATGAATAAGTTCGTGTTCTAATAATAACATAACAGTTATTATATTTTGTATTTCTATTAATCGTGGTTTTAAATGGTCGGGTAAAGTACTAGTGAATAAATCCAAATCAACACCAAATACTAATTTTTCACCAGGATTTTGCCATTTGGCTTTTCCATTGGTTTGTCCTATCCATCCACCACCAAAAATCATAGGTTCATCTTTCTTTAAAGGCATATACATATTACCGTGTTGTCTAGTGATGATACGTCTTGCTAGGAATATTTCGGCGATCCATTCAGCTCTAACGGCATTTTCAGGGACATCAGCAGCAGCAGAAGCGGGTAAAATATCTTCAGCACTAGCAAGTTGGGTATAAAAATAAACTTTTTGAGCTCCATTTTCAAAGAATATTTTTTTATGAGTACGATTATATTCAAATAAAAATATATCAGAATTGATAATTTCTTTAACAATAGCCCATACAATATTAAAAGGTTTACCAGTTTTAGTTATGGTCGAATCTACCTTGCCATCAAGATGGTCGCCAATCCATTTACTTGAAAAAAAGTAGCTGAATAACTGTTCGTCGGAATTAGGAGCTTCTTCAAGATGCATATATTCACCATTTTCACCAAAAACACTCTTTAAAGCAGTATCCATTTGAGTAAGTATATTATTAAGACTATTGATTCTAGCTGTGGTAATTCGTTGTAACCATATTTTAGGGTGTTCTTTATATAACCAACCGATATGTTGGTCTATCATATCAGGTTCTTGAGTAGTATCAGTTGCTAAACTAGACATAATATATATATTATCTATATATTATATCATAGAGAATATAATAAAACTTAAAAAAAGGCACGGAAACTTAAAAAAAAGCACGGAAACTTAAAAAAAGACACTAAAACTTAAAAAAAGGCACTAGTATTGCTTTTATCATTATAAATATTTTCAAGAGATAAGAAAGGAGGGGTGAAAGTGGCAGCAAATTTACGATTGATGATAGTAGTGGTATAATTGAGGAAAGCATTATTGGGCTTATCAATAAATATTTGAGCTTTAAATTTGTGTAGTTGATTCCATAACGAAGGGTGTTGTTTTTTAGTAAACTGATAATATGCAGTGATGGCGTGTTGTTCCATAGGTTTCAAGATGATAGTTTTAGAATTAAAAACAGAACCTCTGATAATAATACGAAAAGAGCATTTAATAGTAGAAGAAGAGTCCCCAATAATATAAGTATTATAAAAATAATTTAATTTATTAGCATTATTTTGAGGTTTATATATGATAGAACTACCAATAATATCAATCCAAGTATTATGAGGTATTTCTTGTTTATCGGTTACTTTTTGAATATCATAAATACCGGAATTAACTTTAACATTATTCAAGCTACAATTAGTTTTTATGATTTCCATTATATATATTATATTTTTGTTTTTAAGTAAGTTGGGGAGAGAAAAACACGTGATTTTTATTCATTATAAAGTAAATGAGTAGTTTCACCAGGGTTGGGTCTATTGATAATACAATAAATCATAGCCCAAACCCAACCGACAGCAAAAGTGAGGGAGAAAGCAATAAGAAAGCCTACAGACATCATTTAAAATTAATAATAAAGTTAATTTTAAGTAATTATGGAAATTGTTGAATAATTTGTGAGGAACGAATATTATAAGCGCTATTTGTAGATAAGAAAGCGATATTAGACCATATTATGCTCTTAAATTTTTGAATATTAATCTCAATGTCTTTATGAAATACAATACCATAACCTTTTCTTCTAGGAAGTTCATCAAAAGAATTATAAAAAGTCATATTTTTCTCACCATAACAGGTAGATGGGAGGTATACGTGGCAATTATAAAACATATTTTTATTTCTAGTAGTAGAGGGAGTGCCGCCATCAGATAGTGAATAAACTTTGAGAACAGAATTATCAAGTTGTTTTATAGCATAATCAGGGTTAGTATGATGCTTAGACCAAATTTGAAAAATACATTTAACTGAAACATCATGACCATGAGGCCAATGAAAGGAAGAATTTAATTTTTCAGAGTGTATGAGATTGAAACCTTTAACACGTTTACGTGGAACGCCCTTGCCATCACTTTCAAATAACTGTGGGAGAATAAAACAGACATAATCAGCAAATTGAGAATGATTAATAAACTTGAGAGCAAGTTGTCCTCTTAATCCAAAAGGGGGATTACCAATAACAATATATTTTTTATTAGTAGAATGCTTCCAATCAAAGAAATCTTGTTTTAAAATAAGAGGATTGCGGGGTTCAATATCAATACCGATTCTACGGTTTTTTGGAAGAATATCAAAGAAAGAACCGGAACCAGCAGAAGGTTCGAGATAAATAAAGGTAGTATGGTCGTCATTATATGACTTTATAACATCTTTAGTTTTCTTGAAACAATACTGAGCGGTTGTAATGGGAGTATAAAATTGATCTTTGTCTCTAAAAGAGAATCTAGAATAATCAATATCGATATTAGCAAGTTTAAGAATTTGGAAACAATAAGAGTATGGGACTTTATTAAGTTGTATCCACCTAAGAACAGTGCCATTGGCAACATTCAAAGACTTGGATATAAATTTTAAATCGTGTGTAAGGCGAATATGATTAATAATGTTGATAAGATTATATTTATTATTATCATCAATAAAGTTCATCTTGTAATAAGATGTTAAAAAGCATTTAAATTCTTTTAAAATAAGAAAATACAGCATTTTTCTCTCCCATATTAACACATATTACTTAAAAACAAAAAAATAATTAAAATATAATGATGAGAATTGGTTTTAATGATTATAAAGAAATAAAAGACTATTATGACAAGGACTTGAATGTGGATAAAAAGTTAATAAAGACAACGAATGATGAACCAACGCCAATAACTTGTGTAGAGGATATGGTAGAAAGAATACCAGAAGAATTCTGGAAAAGGGAGGGTTTAAAAATATTAGATCCTTGTTGTGGATGTGGTAATTTTCCATTTGTAATATATCATAAATTAATAAAATATCACAGCAGAGAAACAATATTGAAAGATATATTACACTTTAATGATTTGAATATGGATAGGATAGAGGTATTGAAGAATATATTTGATTATAAGGGATTGAATGTATATACAGAAGATTTCTTGAATTTTACGACAGATATAAGATTTGATTTGATAGTAGCAAATCCACCATATGCGAAGTTGGATGTAAATGGAAAAAGGACAGCGAAGAATCATAATTTGATAGGGTTGTTTATAAGCAAGTCGCTGGACTTGTTGCTGGAGAAGGGGTTATTATTATATATAACGCCGGATAATTGGATGTCATATGCTGATAGGAATACATTGATAATTAGACTAACAAGATTACAGATAGTTCATATTAATATTCATATGGCAAAAAAATATTTTCCAAAGGTAGGGTCATCGTTTGTGTGGTATTTGATAGAGAATACGGAATCATATAAAGATATAACAGTAGAAGGGAAGTGGAAAGGAGAAATATATAAGAGTAGTGTTAAAAGCGAAGAACGTAGATATATACCATTGTATTACAATAAAAGAGTACAGAGTATATTAAGAAAGACATTGGATAATAAGAGATTAAAAAAGTTTGAAGTAGAAACAACAAGTTATTTACACAAGTATACAAAAAAGGCATATATAAGAAAAGAGAAAGATGAAGAACATATATACAAGTTGATACACACGCCGAAACAAGTAGTATGGAGTTCGAAGAAACATAAATATCAAGATGGTTGGAAGGTGTTTATATCGACAACATCATATTATGGAACGTTTGTGGATAATTGTGGAATGACGCAATCGATTGCATTTATAAGGTGTAAAGATCTTGAAGAAGCGAATAAAATAAACAAAGTATTAAGTCATCCGTTGTATAAGTTTGTGAACGATATATGTAGGTATGGTAACTTTAATAACATAAGAATATTGCAGAGTTTTCCTTATATCGATGATTATGATAAAGTTTACAAGAAATTTAAAATAACAAAGAAAGAACAGAACTTTATTGAATCAAAAATAACGGGTTTTTCTCTCCCCAAAACATAAAAAAACAAAAATAACAAATAAAAATAAAATAAAACATAAAAAATATTGAGAGCATTTATGCTTTAATAAAAAAGAATTACGGCGGAGTTTTGCGTTTATTCATTTTCAACAACAAAATGAGACCATAAATAAAATCTTTTAACATTTTCTAAGACCATAACAGGTAATAAAACTTAATAAAACTTAAAATGTAAAATAATACTTCCAAGCTTACTGAGAAGTTAAAAAGTTCTTACAAGTTTTCCAAAATGAGACCATAATAGGTCATAAGTTTCAAAATCAACAGAAAAGAAAATTGTTGAAAGTGAATTTTTGCTTAAAAAAAAGCACCGTACTGTAAAAAAAGACCCAAAAACTAGAAAAAAGGCACTAAAACCTCCTAAATTAAAAATAAAAGCAAAAAATAAAATCTCATGACATTAAAAAAGAGGGCGGTTTACTATTAAACTTGGAGCGGGGCGTAGCCCATCACGTAGTGC
>Ga0181395_1000532_pt1 | contig 16021 bp, 16 predicted proteins | sample 18SPOviralmetaG_FD_130124 | JGI IMG/M metagenome (GOLD analysis project Ga0181395, IMG submission 130124) | Marine viral communities from the oligotrophic San Pedro Time Series (SPOT) site, San Pedro Channel, CA, USA - 18 SPOT_SRF_2010-12-16 | ecosystem: Environmental > Aquatic > Marine > Strait...
ACCCTTTCGATTTCAAATATGTAGTAATCGAGAACCCACAAATTTACATTTCTAACGCATCTAACCATTCCTCTATTTCGTTGTAAGTCATTCTATCATCTTCTTCAAGAGCTTCTTTCTGTTCTTGTCTTGTTAATGGTTTATCATTGTTCCATACTGGTCCAATATTAGTTTCTGCTTGAAACTCAATATCATGTTCTGGTAATTTACCATTATTTCTATTTAATTCATAGTTCATACAACCTATCGCAAAAGTTCCCATATCCATATTTCTATCCTTTTCTATCATTATTACACTATAATATAATGCTTTTAAACATTGGAGTCAAGTGTTTTTTTATTTTTTTTTCGCACAATACCAAGTACAATATTTACCATCTTTGTACTCGATAACTGCTTTTACTTTTTTACATTTATTACAATTCATTATTTATCTCTCATTTCTTATATCTTAATATACAACATAAAACCTATACAAGTCAAGGATTATTTTTAAAAAACTTCAATAAAACTAAGAAGAAAGTACTACTATAATTCACTTTTTTTTGTTTGCTGATATTTATTATCGAAGAAATTTTAAAGGCAAATACTTTAGGAGATAAAAATGGCCGATATTTTAAATCAAGACGAAATCTTTTTCAAAGCGTTTGAACCTAAAACTAAAAATAGGTTCATTATGGATATCGATGGTATACCGAGTTACTTTGTAAAAACAATGAATAGACCTCAAATCACATTTGAGGAGATTGAACTAAATCATATCAATGTTAAACGATACCTTAAAGGTAAAGGTACTTGGGAACCATTAGAGATTACTCTCTATGACCCAATCGTTCCATCAGGTGCTCAGGCAGTTATGGAATGGGTTAGATTACATCATGAATCTGTAACAGGTCGTGATGGATACTCTGATTTCTATAAGAAAGATATTACTTTCAATCTTTTAGGACCAGTTGGAGATAAAGTTGAAGAGTGGAAGTTGGTTGGTGCATTTATCCAAACAGCAAACTTCAACGATTTGGATTTTGCTAACGGAACGGATGTTGCTGATATCAGTTTAACACTTCGTTACGATTACGCTATTTTATCATTCTAAGAACGGAGGGCATATGAGTATGTGGGAAATTTTCAAAGATGACAATGAGTACAATGAGAAATCAATAATTGGTTTCGGTGCATTCACAATAATGGTTATTTTTGCAGGAGCAGATGTTGTTACTGGTATCATGGGTAAAGACTTAGTTATCAATGATGTAGTATACAATTCATTTCTATTCACTACGTTAGGTAGTTTCGGTATCGCAGGTGCTGAAAAAGTATTAGGAAATAAAAAATAAAAAAATAAATTCGTTTTTACGAAAGTTACAACATAATTATTATATATGGTTTTAAATTCATTTCATAGGAGATAAACAATGGCTGAGAATCAGTACGCGTTTCCTACTGAACAATTATCTTTACCATCAAAAGGATTACTATATCCTAAAGATAGTCCGTTAAGTAGTGGAACAATAGAAGTTAAATACATGACTGCAAGAGAAGAGGATATTCTTACCTCTGCAAACTTAATAGAAAAAGGGACAGTAATTGATAAATTATTGGAAAGTGTTATTGCAGACCCTAAAATTAAATTAGATGATTTATTAATCGGCGATAAGAATGCACTTATGGTAGGAACTCGTGTGTTGGGATATGGTAAAGAATACAATATAAAAATCACAGACCCAGATACTGGTTTAGAAGTTGAAACATCATTTGATTTAACAAAATTAGAAACAACCAAACCAGATGAAAAGTTATTCAAAAATGGAAACAAATTTGAATTTACCTTACCTACATCTAAAAGAACTATAGAGTTTAAGTTACTAACTCACAAAGATGAGAGAGAACTTGATGTAGAGATAGAGGGATACAAAAAGATACAAGCAGTTGGTGGAGTTTCAAGAGAACTTACCACAAGATTAAAAAGACAAATCATTTCAGTAGATGGTGAAACTGATAAATCAAAGATTAATGATTTTGTTGATAATCAATTTCTTGCTAAAGATACAAGAGAATACAGAGCACATCTAAAAACAATTACACCAGATGTAATATTCGAACAAGAATATACAAGTCAAATAGGAGAGCCCCATAAGGTAAATATACCAATAGGGGTACGATTTTTTTGGCCTGAATCCAGCGTATAAAAAAGACCTACACGAAAGTATATTCAATTTAGTTTATCATGGTAGTGGATTCAGTTGGACTGAACTCTACAACATGCCTGTTCACATGCGATTATTTTATCAGAATCTACTAATAGAACAACGCAAGAAAGAACACGAGGAAGTAAAACGAAGACGAAATAAAAAGTAACTATCTCGATATTTATTAATGGTAAAACATATCCAAAAGGAATCCAACAATGAAATTAAATGAGAGACAAGTACAAGTATTAAAAGATAAAGGATTGTGGGAAGGCTTTCTTGATTCACTCAAACAGAGTATCAAGAAGTTGACGAAAAAAGATTTAGATAAAATCACTAAACGACACAACAAACAAGTAGCAAACTTCCTAAAAGATTTCGAAAAAAATCCTGAAAAATATGGTTATTAAATAAAAACTCTAAGGAATAGTTCGTGGCTGAAAACACCATATATTTAAAAAATCAAGAAAAAATAATTAAACTTACCGAACAAGAGGATAAGATTAAAAAGGATATCGCCCAATCTGCCAAAGAAATCGCAAAAGCTGGTGCAAAGGCCACTGAAGAACAAAAAGAAAGATTAAGAACACAAAAACTTGAATTAAAAGTAAAACAAGATGAAAAGAAAGTTACTCAACAAATAGGTAATATCCATGAAGAAATTGCTGATGAGATGTCTACGGAACAATTATTATCTTTTGATATCAGTAAAAATTTAAAAAGCCAAAAAAAGATTGATGAGGATATTGCCAAAATAAAAATGAGTGGTAATAAAGAAGATGCAGAGGCACTTTCTGTATTACAGAGAAGAAAAAAAACAATGGATGAACTTCTCGATACCACTATTGATAACGCATCACAGGCACAAGCAACTCAACAAATAGGTGAAAAAACTTTAGAAACACTTGGTATGAGTATTTCTTCTTTAAAGGGTATGAAAGACCAAGCAATTCTATTTGGTAGAGCATTGATGGCTAATCCTTATATGTTAATACTTGCAGGATTTGCTTTATTGATAATGTACATAAAAGATACCGTCTCATTTAGTATGAAGTTATCAAAAGAATTAGGAGTATATGCATCACAGGCAGGAAAACTAAGTAATGAGATAGGGTTTGTAAGAAGAAAATTTTTAGATATGGTGGGGATTGATGTTTCTGCTATTTCAGGTCAGTTATTAGAAGATTTTGGTGATGTAAATATGCTTTCTGGTAAGACAGTACAAGAGATAGGTACTATGGCTCTTGGAATGGGAACTACTGGTCAAAACCTTGTAAAAGTAAGTAAAACAATGCAATCAGTATTACCAAGTGTAAGTAGTTCTGCAGAAGCAATGGAATCAATGTCTATGTTTGCTGCATATGCACAAGAAAATGGAGCAGCAACTGGTAAAGTTATGGATGACCTCGCAGAGAATACTGAGGTGTTTGCATCATTTGGTAAAGATGGTGGAGAGAATATTGCAATGGCAGCAATTCAAGCAAGAAAACTTGGATTGAATTTATCACAAACCGCTAAGATTGCAGATTCATTATTAGATTTTGAATCAAGTATTGAAAAGGAGATGGAGGCATCTCTATTAATTGGTAAACAATTAAATTATAACCGAGCAAGACAACTTGCACTTGAGGGTGATATTGCTGGAGCTGCATCAGAAGTAATGGACCAGATAGGTGGCCAAGAAGAGTTCTCAAGATTAAATGTAATTCAAAGAAGAGCATTGGCAGAATCAATTGGTGTAACAACAGATGAGTTAAGTAGATTAGCAAGTGGTAATTTAAATGTATCGAGTGATGCTACTGAACCTATGGATGCAGTTGCTGAAGGTCAGAAGATGTTATCTGAAGCAATGGGTGGTGTAGATAAAACTCTTGCAGTTACTAATGTAGCATTAAAAACATTAAGTAAAGCCTTTTCACAAAGAGCAGGTAAGAAAGCAGCAGCAGAAGCAGCAGAAAAAATGGCCACAAAGGGTATTCCAAAGGCATTAGAAACCTTAGCAAAAGGAAAAACAAAAGCTGGTGGTGCACCTGATATGAGATTTAAAGGTAATAAAAAAGCTGCACAAAAACTTGCAGAAGAATTGGGTAGTGAAAGTGCTGAAAAGTTAGTAAAGAAAGAAGTTACAGAAAAAGTTGTTCAACAGACCGTTAAACAAGGAAGTAAATTAGGTTTAAAAGCAACTATTGGTAAAGTACCAATAATAAGTATACTTACAGGTGCTGGTTTTGCAATAAAAGAAGCAATGGAGGGTGATTTTGTTGGAGCTGGTATGGAACTTGCAAGTGGTATTGCTGCAACTGTCGGTGCTGTTAGTGCAGGTGGTGGTACTGCTGTTTCATATGGAATTGATGCAGTTATACTTGCTCGTGAATTATCTCAAGCATCAGATACTTTAACCAATTTACAAACAGATTTAGATAAAGAAGTTGCAACATTAAATGCAGAGGACCAAGCAAAAGTTGCAGAGGCACTGAAAGGAACCGATGAGCAATTACAAGAATTTATTAAGGCAAACAATAGTTGGTTTGGTACTTCTGGCAATCAATTAGATGATGTTGCAGAAATACTTGGAAAGATATTAAAAGAACAACAATCACTTCCTGCAAAAGTAAAGCAAGATTAATATGGGATTATTTGATAAAGTAAAAACAGATGTAACATCTTTCAATTGGAAAGGTACGATAGGTAAGGAATCAAGAACTAACCAAGATAATTTACCGTCCGAACCAGGTCTACCAAATGAGAATCAAGAAACAAAACTTGATGGATATGATTATGGTAATGATTCACTAAAGAAGATTAGTGGGGATAGGAATCGTCAAGATAACTTACAGGCTAATCAAACAAGTAATAAATCACTTGAAGATAGATTAGATGAAGTTGATGCACAATATAAAAAACTTGGTGGTAACGAGGGATTAAAATCAGAGGGATTAGGTTTTGATGAACCATTTATCACAAAGGAGATTGGTGAGGGATATGGTGGTATACTTAAGATACCTGGAGTGTTTTATGGTGGAACTGCATTATCAGTAGTGAGAGCAGCAGAAGATGTTGTTCGTTTAGGTAAGTTTGCATTAACACCAAAAGGTATTCTATGGGGTGTGAAACAAGCATTACTACAGAAACAAAACACACAAATAAATACACAGAAGTTTGCACCAGTCAAAGGATTAGCATCTATTGCACCAATGGTACATGCACCAAGACATGCAAATAGTTCGTTAAATCCATTTGCAGATTCAGAAACATTTGAAGATACTGATGAGGGTACGAGAAGTGAAACTATAAGTGCAACTGATGTTGGTACACAGAAACAAGACCCAGAGGGATTCTTTGGTAATTTAGCAAATGCATTTGGATTTGGTGGTGGACCACAAACAGAAGAAGCATCTGAATATGGATTCCCAAAGGGTTCAAAGATAAAATCTGCAGGTGGTAATTTATATGAAGTAGGTACAAGTAATATGTTACAAATACCATATGGTGGTAAATATGGTGATTATAAAAAGACTGCATTCAAAGGTAAAATGACAGGGAAAGAGCAGAATAAAGATTTTATAAAATTTAAAATACGAGATGCAGTAAATGGTAAGTGGTTAATATTTCCAGCACATCTTGGTAGTATAACCGATACAATCTCACCAGAGTACACTCAAGATAGATATATTGGTAGACCTGATGCAGTTCATATTTACTCAGGTACTAATCGTAGTGTAAGTTTTGATTTTAAAGTTGCAGCATTCACTAAACAAGAGATACCAATCATCCAAGAAAAGATGAACTATTTAGTTGGGTTAGGATACCCAAGTTACAAGAGTTACTTTAGTGGAGATACAGAGGCAAGACCAGTAACACCATATGTTTATTTAACTATAGGTGATATGTTTAATCAAACACCAGGTTACTTCAATAGTATCGCAATAACCATCGAAGAGAATGCAACTTGGGAGATAGATGATAAACATCAAATACCACAAGTATTTAGTGTAAGTTGTGAGTTTGTATACATTGGTAAATATCTACCACAGACAGTAGGTAAACATTATGAAGTGCCTTGGTTAAAGGATAATGGAGTTGGTGAGAAGAAGTTTGGTACATTTGGTGACCAAGACCCAACAACATTAGGTGATAGACCTGCTAATGTACAAGCTAATAAGTGGAATAAATAATGAATAGATATAGATTCACAAAGATAAAAAAAGATAGTACTGAGGGATTTCAACATCGTGTGATAACTGAGTATCCAACCATCACACCTAAGAATTCAGATAGAATTTACTATTCTAAACAAGGTGAAAGATGGGATAATATTGCTTATAAGTTTTATCAAGATACTTCACTATGGTGGATAATTGCAAGAGCAAACACAGACATAGATTTTAAAGGTAATATGTCATTACCAATAGGTACTAAACTAATCATACCAGCAGATGTGGGTGAAATTATATCGGATTTAGAAAGAATTAACCGAATAAGACAATAATGTTTCAGTTCACACAGATTGATAAGAACATTCAAGATACTCTACATAAGAGAATCAATGCACTAACAAGAAGTGGTGAGTTCAATCCATTAGACCCTACTACAGAACAACAAAGTAATGCAGTATCAGAAATGTTAACTAAAACTTGTTGGGTTAGAGTTACTACATCTATACCAGATTTCAAACGATACGCGGGTGAAGATGGTGACCCAGATAGTGGTAAGGTTATACGACCATTAGAGATTGAAAAAGAAAAACCATTTCGTTTAAGTGGTAACTTCAAAGATGGTCAACCAATCAATAGACCAATTACATCAAAAGTAAATTTGATGAATAATCCAAGAACTTCAACACTAAGAGCACCTGCAGGTGTTACTGGTGTATCAACCGCATTTGCAAATCATTCTATACAAAATGTAACAATCAATTGGAAATTATATGATAGAGATGATTTTGATGTATATGAACAAGGATTTTTAACTCATGGTAGAATAGTATTAGTTGAGTTTGGATGGAATGTACCTAATGTAAATCTTGGTGTAATGGAAAAACCAGGTGATATGATGGAGTATTATCAAAATATACAAAAACGAATTATTAATTCTGGTGGTGATTATTATGCTGCAATAGGAAAAATAAAAAGTTTTAGTTATAATATTGGTACTAACGGAGAGTTTGATTGTACAACAGAACTTACTTCAATGGGTAGTACTTTATTTAAAGGATTAATGGATACAGGTGACCCAATACCAGATTTATTAAAAAGTAAAAACCAAGAGAAGATAGAAGATGCATATGCAAAAGTTAATTTATCTTATGAAGAGTTCATGAAAGATTTTGATAATGTTCTCAAAAAACAAGTAGGTAAGGAACAAGGGGTTTACTATAATGAAAAACGAGAAAAGGGTTATTGTAGTTGGGGTTGGTTTGAAGATAATGTAATAAATACATTCTTTACCTTTACTACAAAAGCAGAGAGTGGTAAAGAGATAAGAACAGAAATGAGGAGTTTGGGGACTGGATACAAGAATGTTGATGGTACAATTACTAAACAACAAGGTGAAAATCCATGTAGAGTTGGACCAGATTTATTCACAAAAGATTTAAACATTATACTACCAGGTCGTATTGCAGGATTCGATGATTTAAAAAAAGCAAAAGATATAGAATCATTTGATGATAAGGTAAGAGAAGATTACGAAACCACTGCTGAAATATATAGTGCTATGAATAATCCAAAGGTATTTCAACCATTCGTACCATCGGATAAAACAGATAGCGGTAGTATTAGAAGATTTGTTTTTAGTTCAGATTTTTTAAAGAAATCGTTTTCAAAAGTAAGAGATTTAGATGCTGCATTAACAACACATTGGAGTAATGTATCTGCAGCGTATGGACATTATTGGAACTTTGAAACTATTAATGACCAAGATAATAATGGTAGAGTGGGTGTTATAGATAGTTTCAAACCAGAATCAAAAGTTTCTATGGTGAATCCAAGTCTTGATAAGAATGTTTTATCTAAACCAGGTAATACTAATGGTAAAACATTCGTGTTTCCACTTTATAGTACAAGAAGTTTATTTAAAGATTTTAGTTTACAAGTTAATTTATCAAGTGCAATGGCAACACAAGCATTATATCACTCACAAAAGAACTTTGCTAAAGAGGGACAGAACACTACAAACAAACCAGAGGATTTAGCAATAACTGCTATGTCTTCACTACAAAATCAATCCATGACAGACCCAGAGGGTAAAGGTGGTATCGACCAAGATTTTGTTTTAAAAGATGTTACACCTACTATAGTTGGTGCAGATGGTGAGGGTGGAAAAATGGTTAAACGAAGTGACCCTAATGACCCTAATTCAGAACTAAAAGTTGTGGATAGTAATTTATTTGTAGAGGGTGAACCATTATCTGATGCGGTAGTAAAACAACAAGAGATAGAAGCAAAAATAAAAAATGAAGAAGAGATTAAAAAAGCTAATTCAGGTACAAGGTTGATAACAGATAATGCTGGTTTGATTTATAAATCAAATGGTGAGATGATGAACTCGTTTCAAAGAGGTATGGATTTCCTACTACTAAAGAAAGATGATGCAAATGTAGATGTTGACCCTGTAACACCAATTGAAGTTTCATTCACCATGCCTGGAATTGGTGGAATACAAATGTATGATATATTTGGTGTAGATTATTTACCTGATAATTATAGAAGATATGGATTATTTCAAGTGAGTGGAATGGACCACACACTATCTACTGCAGGATGGGATACAAAGATTACAGGTAAGTTAAGGGTGGATATGGAAACTCTTACAAAAGATGCCAAGGCACAATTTAAATACAAAGATAGTACTGAAGAGAAAATAAATTATTCTGAAACAAGTAATATTAATTTCCTTGCATTAATACAAAATGCAAAGGAAGAGCAGACAGAAGAATCTACGGAAAATGAAGAAAATTTTGATGCACTTGCAGAATATGATGCAATTGAAACTGGTGATGTGAAAGAAGATGTGGAATAAATAAATTACATTTTCAAGCTTTTTCTTGATATATATTATTAAATGGTTATAGTTCAAAGATTACAATATTGGTTTACAAAACTTTATATTAAACTTCTCTTGCGATACAACAAAACATATAAGAAAAAATATATGGAAGTCCGTCTGCAAGAATTACAAAACATGATTAAACAAAAAGGAGATGCATGATGAAAATTGATGTATTAGACAAAGGGTATATTGAATTAGTAGATACACTCGGTGATGATTTAACGCCAGTAAATGCTGCAAGGGTATCATTCGGTGGTAGAAGTGAAACATTTGAAGAAAAAGATAGAAAATTATCTAAGTTCTTAATTAAACACAAACATTTTTCACCATTCAGACATCAACATGGTATGTTCATTATCAAAGCACCAGAGTTCGTGATGAGACAATGGTACAAACATGTCGTTGGTATTGAAACAACATCAAATCATCCTACTAAAGACCACGCGTGGAATGAGATTAGTGGTAGGTATGTTCCTTATGATGAATTTTATGAACCAACAGAGTTCAGAAAACAAAGTGATGATAACAAACAGGCAAGTGATGGGTTAGTTGATAATCAAAAAGAGATGAAACAATTGTGGACTATCTCTCAACAAAACTCTATTTCTGCTTATAAAGAAATGTTAAAGAATGGTATGGCTAAAGAACAAGCCAGAAGTATCTTACCACTTACAGTCTATACAAAAGTTTGGTGGACTGCATCATTTCAAAGTACAATGAATTTCATTGAGTTAAGAGATGAACCTACATCACAAGTAGAGATACAAGAATATGCGAAAGCATTAAAAGAGATTATGTTAGAGAAGTTTCCAGAAACTACTAAATTATGGAGTGAGATTTATTTAGACTAATGAAAGGTTGGATATTCACTACACAAAATGAACCATCGTATGAAACAAAACGATTAGTAGAATGTTTTGATAAAGAGGGTATAGAATGTTTTTATGTACATCCTAATAATGTAGATATATTTATCAGTAAAGATAATAGAAAATCTGTATTAGTAGATAATGAACACACTTCAATACCTGATTTTGTTATACCACGAGTTGGAAGTGCAACCACATATTATCAGAAAGCAGTATTCAGACATTTAGAAAGAATGGGTGTATTGTTTATTAATGGTAGTGATGCAATTGATAATGTAAAGGATAAACTTTACACAATGCAAATATTATCACAGAATAATATTCCACATCCAAAAACAATGTTGGTTAAGAATCCAATTGATTCAGGTTATGTACAGAGGAATATTGGTTTTCCTATCGTGGTTAAATCCTTGAGTGGTACACATGGTAAAGGTGTTTATCTTGCAGAGAACAAAAGGAACTTTGAACAATTAGTAGAGATGATGGAACAATTTAATGATAGGTTTAATATCATCTTACAAGAGTTTGTGAAAGACTCACATGGAAAAGATTTACGAATTATCGTAGTAGGTGGTAAAGTTGTTGGAGCAATGAAAAGAGAATCAACTGATGGTGATTTCAGAGCTAATGTTACACGAGGTGGTGGAGCAAAACCAGTAGAACTTGATGAACAAATGGAGTATCTTGCATTAGAATCTACAAAACTATTAGGATTAGATATAGGTGGTGTAGATTTATTATATGATAACGATGGATATAAAATATGTGAGGTTAACTCTTCACCTGGTTTTAGAGGAATGGAAGAATATACTGAAATAAGAGTTGCCGAACAGATAGTTACTTATGTAAAAAATAAATTAAATTAATGGTTATAGTAAATTCTAAAGAGAAGTGGTCTCATCTACAAAAAAGGATGAAGACTCAACACTTCGTGTATCTACAAATGTTTTCGGATGTACATAAACATCCTAAACAGAATCGTGTGTCTTGTTTTTATATCAGAACAATGCAAGAAGAGTATATCGTACCTGTCAATCACAATGAGAAGTTTGGAACAATACAAACCATTGATGTAGATGATAGTAAAGTATGTGTAGGTGATATGAAATCATTTATGCATAATTCAATGATTGATTGTGACCATATATTTGGGTTGGTAGATTTAAATTGGTGTCATTATATGAAGACTAATCAACCATATGATTTCGATAAACACCTAACAAATGCTCACCACCATAATTACAGATTACACTACGAGAAAGAAAATGTTAATGATGTAATCCCTTTGGTGAAACATGGTGAGTATTTTTCAAAACAGTCATTAGATTTAATGAACTACTTAGAAGACCACGATTACTATGACCAAGAAATATTGGAAGTTTTATCTAAGGTAGAAGATAATGGAATCCAAACTACAGATGGTTTAGTTTATTCAGAATATAATCCATTTACAAGTACAGGTAGACCAAGTAATAGATTTGGTGGTATGAACTTTGCAGCACTAAACAAAAAAGATGGTAGTAGAAAACAATTCATAAGTAGACATGATAATGGTGTATTGGTGGAGTTTGATTATGATGCGTATCATCCACGATTAATTGGTGATAAAATAGGTTATAAATTTCCAAAAGGTAATGTACACCAACACCTTGCAGATTCATATGGGTTAAGTTATGATGAGGGAAAACAATTAACATTCAAGTATTTATATGGAGGTATACCTACCGAAATGAAACAAAACCCGTTTTTTGGTATGGTAGACGAGTTTATACACCGCTTGTGGAGTACTTGGAAAAGAGATAAAAAGATAGTTTCTGATATTTATAGTAGAGAAATACATAGAGAAAACCTACCTGATATGAATCCTAATAAGTTATTTAACTATATGATTCAGTTGATGGAGACAGAACAGAATATTCATACCTTAGATGTATTACTACATGATATGAAAGATTTCAAGAGTAAGATGGTTCTCTATAATTATGATGCATTCTTATTTGATTTTGATTACAAAAAAGATGGATTGAAGTATTTGAAAGAAGTAAAAAATATTTTAGAGTGGAAAGGTAAATATCCAACAAGAGTTTTCATGGGGGATAATTATCAAGACATGAAAGAAATAACGGAGAAACTTAGTGTATAACCTTAAAGAGTTGTTTTATGAATCATTGAAGAACTATCGTCATATGAGACCGTACACCCAAGATGAACTCAACAAAGAAGTAGATGAGTATCATGATAATCCACACACAAAGGCAAAGTTACCTGGAATGTGGAAAGATAAGGATGATGGTTGGGCAGATATCAAAGGTGCACCATATGAGTTTCCAAGTGAAGTAGAATTAAATAGTTTGGAAAATTCAGATATTAGTACTATATTAGACCTACCACACGAGGATAGAATGGAAAAGGCAATAGAACTTTCAAAGAAATATGGTAGAGATTATAAGAGAATTATTAAAGGTTTGAAATCCAATCAGAAGATTCCCGCACCCATCGTAGTACGAGATAATACAGATAGGTTATATTTATTAGGTGGGAACACAAGATTAATGTTAGGTGTTGCTATGGGTAAGAACTTACCAATAAAAATTATTGATTGGAAAAAGAAGATTCAAGAGGTGAGTGCTAATGGAAGTAACTTTTCAGCTGATGCTGGAGAACCAGATACAGGTTTTTCACCAGCAGGACAAACAAGAGTATTGGGTGTAGATGATAGTAAACCAGAGCCTTGGTATGATAAGGGTGGTTACTCTCAATTACACTTTCCAAAGGCTGATGACCCATATGGTGGAAAGACAGATAAAAAAACTTTACAAATACAAGTGATTAAGAAAATTAAAAATACTGGCGAGAAGTACGAGGGATTCCAAGATGCAGTTGGTAGTTGGGATAAGTATGGTGATAAAGATTTCTCAACAGATTTTGATTACGATGATTTAATAGATTGGTATACAGGTACAGGAGATACTAAATGATAAAAGATTTTGATAAAATCTTGAACGAGTTGAGTTATAGAGTTAAGGATGGTACACCTGATTTAACCAACGAACAACACTTAATCAAATTATTTGATGTATTAAAAGAACATGATTGGCCAATAGATGAAAGAGTTAGGGTTATACATAATCTTACCAATGAAGAAAAGATTGGACCAAAAATAGCTCAGAAAAAGATGCAATCAAGGATTGGAGGGTTATCTTCTGATTTATCCACACCTACTAATCCAAAAAGAATTGGAAATGATGGGGATTTATCAGACCAACAATTTACTAATTTATTACAAGGTGAGTTCGGTTCTGAAGTAAAGATGGTAAAACCATTAACAGGTCAAAACAAAAGTTCTAAGTTTAATATGTTTCTCTTTTCTTTCGAGGGTAATGATTATGATATTACATTAGCAGGAAAGGTTTCAGGTAGAGGAACTGCTCAAACTAAAGACCAAGAGTTAGCATTTCTACTATCATTGAGTGCAATTCATGCTGGTGCAAATACAAACAACAAAGAAGAATTTTTATCAATGATGTTAGACCCAAGTGTATATGGTGAGGTTTACGATGGTTCATCTATTAGTGAAAGTGATGCGTTAGGGTTGGTTTCATTCCTTGAGAACAATGATGATTGGTATACATCTACACTTGCACAAACAAAGAAGTTAGCAGGACAAGTAGGTTCATCACCAAAAAAATATTTAAAAGATGATAGTAAGTTAGATATTAATAAACTTGCAAAACAATTATATAAAGATGAGTATCAAGATAATCTTGATTTAGATAAATGGAATCCAGCAGATGTGTGGTTATACTACACAAATAGTGTTCCAACTTTCAAAAGTTTAGCAGAACTAAATAACTATTTATTAGATAGTATTAAGAAAGGTAATGGTATCATAGGTATATCATTGAAGAAAGGTTCTGGTAATGTTAGTGTTGTAAATGATGGTAAAAAGAAAGAATACGAGTTGAAGAATCTCGGATTAAAGATTGGTGGTTTATTTAAAATTACTGCATACCTTGAGTTTAGTGGTAAGGGATTAGATGGATTGGGTTTACAATTCAGAATCTTTCAAGGAAGTGCTAAAGAACCAATCAGAGGTGAGGCAACTACAAAGGGTGCAGATGCGGTACAAGGAAAAGTTGCACTACCTGTACTTGATTTAGTTAGTGGACAAAGATTAAGTGGTAAGATTAAGAAATTGGGTGGAGAAGATATTCTTGATTATGATAAGAAATCAAAAGAGTTTTCATTCAGTAAGAATGGTTTGAAGAAATACAAAGAGGTATCAAAACTTTGGAACAAGATTAAAAGTAAAGTGGTGTTTGCAAGAGGTGCTAAATCATCTGATTATTCAAATGCATTTAAATCACCAGATAACTTTCTTGATATGTTAAACAAACTAAACCTTGCTGAGAATAAAGCAAAAGCAGTACTGAACTCTCGTTTCCAAACAATTGCATTATTATCATATCTTGGTTCAATGAATAGAGGGAAACAAGCAGATGTGGCAATAGGATTGTTGAAGTATGGTAAATCACAATCAGATTGGTCATCGGCACATTTAAAGGTACAATAATATGAAAACACAATTACTATGTACATTCACACGACAAGCAAGGTTTAACGAAACTATAGATGTTATTGTATCATGCAATGATATTCTATATGAAAAGATTTATGTATTTCAAAATCAACAAGATTTAACTCAGTTGATTTGTACATACAATGTAGAGTTTATAGATAACTTCGAAGAGAATATAGAGAACACTATATCATTACACAGAAAGAAACAAAGTAATACACTATATACAATCAATGCATTGAATGAAGTTATCAGAAGTAAGAATGGTGGAGTGTTAGATAAACGATTCAATGTAGATTGGGCAGAGTATCAGAACACATTACTACTAACAAATGAGACTGGATTGAATGTAGTACCCACAAAAATCTTTCAAATCATCAATGTAACGGAATGGAACAAATAGTTACACCTGTTACATATCAATTGTAACAAAATTTAACACTAAGAAACCACTCATTCGAGTGGTTTTTTTATGTCAATATAAATCTAACAATATCAACACATAAAAAAAAATTAAAATAATTTCCAAAAAAGGGCCACTTTGGTACACTTATTGTACTATAAGCTGTAGAGGATGGAATCATAAGGATGAAATCTTAAACTAAACTAAAGGAGAACGAAGATGTTCACAGGCCTTATTAAAAAATTAAAGAGTAGGAGAGGAAACTCTCTTGCTGAATTCGCAGTAACTACAGCAATGATGGCAACTCTCGCAACAACAGCTGCACCAAAATTTGGACAGGTTGGAGCAGGTGCTAAAGAAAAGAAAACTATGGCAAACATAGATAAAATCTTGACTGTAGCAAACAATTATTATAACCAAACATTATCTGAAGAGGGTAAAGGTAGATTCCCAGGCCAAGAAAAATATGATGTCGCTGTAGGTGGTATCGGTTTATCTGAGGGAACTTCTACTGATGAAACTCTTGAGGCTTATGTTGAAACTATCCTTGATAGTAAAGTATCTTATGATTCAGAGTTAGGTGAGTTCGTATATGTATTCTCACCAACAAGTGATGATGATGATGCACTTCAAGGTGATTGGATGAGTTTAGAAACATCAGTTGGATTCGATGGTAATTCAGAAATTGGTGCTCTTGATTTCAAGAATGACTTTGGTAACAAAGGTATGCAATCACCATTTCAGGATGGTTCATATGCTTATTTAGTAATACCTGGTAGTGGAAGTGGTACATCTGCACAAGCACCAGTAATCGTAGTGATAGATACTGAAAATCCATCTAAACTACACAAAACTTTAGTACCTTAAATCGTAACATAATATCTTGAAAGGATAATAGAATGAAGAACATAATCAAAAACACAAGTAAAGG
>Ga0181395_1000535_pt1 | contig 15987 bp, 23 predicted proteins | sample 18SPOviralmetaG_FD_130124 | JGI IMG/M metagenome (GOLD analysis project Ga0181395, IMG submission 130124) | Marine viral communities from the oligotrophic San Pedro Time Series (SPOT) site, San Pedro Channel, CA, USA - 18 SPOT_SRF_2010-12-16 | ecosystem: Environmental > Aquatic > Marine > Strait...
TCTTTAAATGAATACAGACAAACAAAGGACTCGTATTATATTAACCATGATACTCCTGTTGAATATAGTATTAATTTTTTGTGCAGGTTATATCCTAACGACGCTGAGCTTGGAGCAATAATTAGAAAACACTTTCAAAAATTATGAGTTTAAATTCAAATCAGAAAGGCAAACGTTTTGAATTACGAATCGCAAAAGATTTAGCTAAACGTTTTAAAACAGATATAAAAAGGACACCCAATTCAGGCGGCCTCAGCTTTAAAGGAGATATTTTGACTACAAGTGGCATACTATCTGAATATAGCTGGGAGTGTAAGAACCAAGAAAAGCTAAACATCTGGAAAGCATTAGAGCAAAGCAAAGGAGATGCAAGAGGAACATTAAAAACTCCTGTAGTAGTATTTACTAAAAACTTTGAAGATGATTACATTGCTTTAAAATACGATGATTTTGTAAATATACTTCTTGAATTAAATGAGTACAGAAGTAAATAATATATTGCACCTCTTGGTAAGAGATGAAAAAACTTGGCTAAGTATGGCCGAAGAAATAAGCAGCAATAGTAAAATACCAGCAAAAGATTTATTACACGACTTTTATATTGCTTTACATAGTAAAATTGATAGTAAAAAAGTAAAAATTAATGATATTCTATATAACGATTCTTTAAATAAAGCGTTTATATATAAGATGATGCACAATATATTCATTGATACAATAAGAGTAGACAAAGATATACTAATAGAAAAAGATTTAAAAAACATAGTAGAAGCTGACAATGTTAGTTATGTAGATATAGAGAAAATGGTTGACGATATAGTAAATGAATTTTACTGGTTTGATAGAAAGCTATTTAATTTATATAGAAAGAAATTTCACAGTATTAGAAAGCTATCAGCAGCTACAAATATATCTCACGTTGTAGTATGGAGAACAATAAACAATTGTATTAAAGAAATAAAAAAAAAGATTAATGAAGACTGAATACTTAATTAAGAAAATAGGCAATGAAGTTATAGACTTGTTATTAGAAAAGAATGCAGCCTACGGAGATACTGCAAACAACCCATCTAATATATTTAGCAAGTTAGATTCAACTGAAGCAATCAAAGTTAGAATAGATGACAAGTTAGCAAGGATAAAAAACAAAGGATTAAACGACAAGACAGAAGATACGCTTAGTGATTTAATTGGTTACTTAGTATTGTTAAAAATAGCATATATAAAAAATGAAAAGTAAAGGTTTAGGAGATAGCATAGAAAAGGTTACAAAGGCAACAGGAATAAAGAAAGCTACTGACTGGATATTTGACAAGTTAGGCAAAGACTGCGGATGCGATGCAAGAAAAGAAAAGCTTAATAAAATGTTTCCTTACAAAGACCCTGAATGCTTAACCGAAGAGGAGTATATATATTTAAAAGGATTCTTTAGTATTAATAAAAACGTAGTTAACAGTCCAGAACAAAAAGAACTATTAAAAATACACAATAGAGTATTTAAAACAAACCGTAAAACATCCAGCTGCGGATCATGTGTTAAAGGTTTAGTTGATACAATGAAAAGATTATATAACGAATATGAATACGAAAGAGAAAGCAAAAGCAATTGAAAGAAAGCTATTAATGTTTTTAAAAAAATACAGAACAAATACAGAACAGAAAAATGAGCAAAGAAGATTTAATACCATTCAAAAAAGGGGAGAGCGGCAATCCTAAAGGTAGACCAAAAGGCTCAAAGAATAGAAGCACAATTCTAAAAGAAATAGCAGAGCTTAGGACAAAAGGAATTCATCCTGTTACTGGTGAAGAAGTATGGATGACCAACGAATATAGAATGGCTATGGCTGTTATAGAGAAGGTTATACAGAAAGGAGATGCACAAGGCTTAAACATGGTGTTAGATAGTATCTACGGAAAACAAAAAGATACTGTTGATGTAAACACTACTGAAGAAGTTAACTTTGATTTTAGAGAAGTAATTGGAAGAATTAAATCTCAATAAAAAATATTTAGTATTTAAAGAATCATTTGCAAGGTACTTTATTGTAACTGGTGGTCGTGGTTCTGGTAAATCATTTGCTGTTAATTCAATACTATTATTACTTACCTACCAAGCTGGCCACACAATACTATTTACACGATTTACTTTAAGAGCTGCAAGTATTAGTATCATTCCTGAATTTATTGAGAAGTTAGAAATATTAAACCTAATTGATAAATTTAAAATAACAAAGGATGAAATAATTAATAAAGGCAACGGAAGCAAGATAATATTTAGAGGTATTAAAACAAGCTCAGGAGATCAAACTGCAAACCTTAAATCACTACAAGGTATTACTACTTGGGTAATGGATGAAGCTGAGGAACTTAATGATGAAGATATATTTGATAAGATAGATTTATCTGTTCGTAATAAAGTACAAGAGAATAGAGTAATATTAATACTTAATCCAACAACCAAAGAACATTTTATTTACAAGCGTTGGTTTGAAGATAGAGGAGTTGCTGCTGGTAGTAACACAACTAAAGAAGATACTACCTATATACACACAACATATTTAGATAACTTAGACAACCTTTCAGAAAGCTATATTAAGCAGATTGAGACAATGAAGGTTAGAAGGCCAAACAGGTACAAGCATACAATAGAAGGTGCTTGGCTGGATAAAGCTGAGGGAGTTATATTTACAGACTGGAGTATAGGAGAGTTTCAACAAGTAGGTAAAGTTGTATTTGGTCAAGATTATGGATTTAGCAATGATCCAAGTACATTAGTTAAAACAAGTATAGACAAAGAAAATAAAGTTATCTATATACAACTATGCTTCTACCAAACTAAATTAACTACAAGTGAGATATTACAACTTAACAAGAAGTTTGCAGCAGATAATTTAATAGTAGGTGATTCAGCAGAACCAAGATTAATAACAGAACTTAGCAGAGATTGCAATGTTGTGCCAGCTATCAAAGGTCAAGGCAGTATTACATTTGGTATTAGTTTATTACAAGATTATGATTTAGTAATTACTGAAGATAGCACAGATTTAATAAAAGAGTTAAATAACTATTGTTGGTTAGAAAAGAAATCACAAACACCAGTAGATAACTTTAACCACGCTATTGATGCGTTGAGGTATGCAGTTAGTTACCAATTACAGAATCCAAGTTTAGGTGAATATCACATTTATTAAAAAAAGTTTTAAAAAAGTTTGGTAGTTAAATAATTATACTTATATTTACATTGTAATTAATCAAAACAAATATTATGAAATACTTTTGGAACCACGAATACAGACACACAATGAGAGATTTAAAAGACTCAGTAAAAAAAGAAGTGTATAATACTTTTTTAGAATTTGACTTAAAACCAAATGGAGTATCTGATTTACACTATCAATTAATATGTGAAGTCATAGGTGATTATTTAATAGAAGGTGAAACAGAAGAAGATAGACATAGTAGATTAAAAAACTCATATATAGAAGGTTTAATATATGCTTAATTAAAATACTAAGAGGCAGCCGATGTATATTAGCGTAAGTCCTCAGAAATTAAATGCCCATATCTTAAGACGTTAAGTAGCTGGGAGTGCTGACAGCAAAATGTAACACAAGATAAAACACAAAAAGAAAGAGCTACTGTAACAGGTAGCTTTTTTTTATTACATTTGATTAAGCAAAGAATTAAATTTGCGTTTTGGTTTAAAATAGGTAGTCGGCAAAAGAGCGTTACCTATTTTTTTTATATTTGTATATAACGATTCACGAATTAAAACGTTTATATATAAATGAAACTTACAATTAACATACCTGAACAATTAAATGAGGTTACTTTAAAGCAATACCAAAAGTGGTTAAAGATCGCTGAGGGTAAAGAGCTGGATTCATTCTTACAGCAGAAGATGATCGAAATCTTTTGTAATATACCACTAAAGAATGTTCTACAAATAAAAGCAAGCGACATTAATAATATTACTGAAGAACTTACAAAGTTGTTTACTAATACACCTAAGTTTATAGATAGATTCGAAATGAATGGTAAAGAATTTGGATTTATACCTAAACTCGATGACATCAGCTTTGGTGAATATGTTGACTTAGATACCTACCTTGCTGACTGGGAGTCTATGCACAAAGCAATGGGCGTTCTATTTAGACCAATAACATTTAAAAAGAAAAAGCAATACTTAATAGAAGATTACGACAGTGCTGACAAGTACGACATGACAGAAATTACTTTAGATGTTGCATTTGGTGCGCTTGTTTTTTTTTGGAATTTAAAGAGCGAATTACTGAAAACTACCCTGAACTATTTAGCAACTCAGGAGGAGGTAGAGCTTCCTCAGCAAATGCGGGATTCGCTGCGAAATGGGGCTGGTATCAATCTATCTACGGACTTACTAATGGGAACATTCTTAAATACGATAGTATCACAAAATCAAAACTCCACACCTGCTTAATGCACTTAGCATTTGAAAAGGATAAATATGAATTAGAACAACAACTATTAAAAAACAAATAATGACAAAAGACGATATATTAGAAGAATTAACAGAACGTAATTTATTAATCGAGAATGAACATATTATTCTTGTAGATGGATTTGAAGAAGCGTTTTTAGGAGTAACAGCAACTAATCCAGTTAAAGCAGTTTATGGTTATTGGATATGCTTAGACTTATTAATACAAAGAGATGGCGTTGACTTTGACGAAGCTATTGACAACCTAAACGAATTTATTCAACAAGACTTAGGAGAACATACTCCAACTTATATAAAATTAGTATGAACAGTTTTTACAACATAATAGACAAGATCAAAGAAGTAGTTGTAGCAGAACCATTTAATAACGAAATAACATTTGGTGATATTGCTGACATTGATTTAAAGAAGCAGAGCTTGTTCCCATTAGCTCATGTAATGATTAACAATAGTACAATAAACAACAACTACGTAACTTTTAACATTACTATTTTCTTTATGGATTTAGTAGATATTAGCAACGAGCAAGTAACTGATCTATATAGAGGTAATGACAACAGGCAAGATATATTAAACACTCAATTAGCACTGGCTACAAGAGTCATGCGAGTATTACAAAAGAGTGATTTATACAAAGATAAATTTGAGCTAATTAATCCAGCTACTTGTGAACCGTTTACAGAAAGGTTTGACAATATGCTTGCTGGTTGGGCAGTCACTTTTGATTGTGGTACTAAAGACGAAATGACCTACTGCTAATGGGATATTATCAAAGAGCAATAGAGAAATATGCTAAATGGGTTGTCCAACAATCTAAACTGAATTTAAATAAACCTAAAAAACCTTTTGGTCAATCAAGTAATGCTTCAGGTAAATTATCAAACAGCTTAGAGTATAAAATTCAAGGAGATAAAATTTCTTTCTTAAGTGAAGATTATGGACAGTTTATTGACTTAGGTGTTAGAGGTTCTAAATCAACTTATTCACAAACAGCACAAGCACAAACGAAAGCAAAGGAACATTTTAAATATAGAACACAACCACCGAGTAGTATTTTTACAAAATGGATAAAACAAAAAGGAATACAAGGCAGAGACAAAAAGACAGGTAGATTTATAACAAGGCAAAGCTTAAGTTTCTTAATAGCAAGAAGTATAGGTCAAAAAGGAATTAGAGCAACATTGTTTTTCACAAAACCTTTTAATAGAGGATTAGATTTATTTGGTGATGAAATAGCTGAGGGCTACATAAAAGACAAAATAGGAATAGAATGAGTACAATAATTAGAACAAGAAGTCCTTTCTTTATAAGGACACCACAAGAAACACAAAGCACTTTAAATCACTTTCAAATTAATATAACTGTATTTGGTGGTTTAAGCAGTTCATCAGAACAATGTGACGATTTATATGCAGACTATTTACTACGAAAAAAACCTCTTGGTAGCGAAGACTCTGTTAGTGTAGATATTAGTGAAATAGTAAATGATCATCTTGAACAAATATTTACTGGAGTTTATTCTGTATCATCAGAAAAAAGTTCTATTTGGGTTACTGTTGCAACATCTCCAAGAAAAGCAGATGGCACTTTAGTAGATGACGCTGTTGTAACTTCAAACACTTATTTAGCTCAAGAGGGTTACAATCATTTTAAAGATGGTGCTAACTATACAGTAGAACCTATTGCAATGATTAGTGGTAGTTATTTACAATACCATCAAGGCAGTACAATTACAATACCAGTAAATGTTGAAAGAGTTGTTTCTGTACAATGGCGATCAGGTACAAGCACAAGAGAAACAGATAGTTTTACAGATAATGGTAATCAAAATCAAAAAATAGGATATGCACAGTTTTCAGGTTCTACAGTATTAGACAATATATTAGTTACTTATGATGACTCATTTGAATCTATTATTACAATAGTACCGATTGAAGAATGTAAATTTCCAGTTCATAAAATCACTTTTGTTAATAGATGGGGAGCAATGCAAGATTTATTCTTTTTTAAGAAGTCAACAGAAAGTTTAGATACAAGAAGCGAGAATTTTAATGCAAGTATATTTGAAGCAAGAAATGTAGTCTTATCTCCACCTTCTTCAGGCACAGAATGTAGAGAAGAAATAACCTACAACACTTATTCAACAACAGCACACGCAAAGAAAACTTTTAACTCTAATGCTACTGAAAGCATTTCTTTAAATACTGGTTTTGTTAACGAATTAATGAATCCATATTTTGAGGAGTTAATGGTTAGCGAATACATTTGGTTAACTGATTCGACTAACACAATCTATCCTGTTAATTTAAAAGACAGTTCATTTACTTACAAGACTGGTTTAAATGATAGGTTAATTAATTATACAATGAATTTTGAAAAGTCATTTAGCTTAGTAAATAATATTAGATAATGCAAAAAGTAGTTCTATACATACAACCACAGCAAACAAAAGTTTCAATAATAGAGGAGGATTTTGTTAGGCTTGATCTAATGGAGGAAGATCTTATTTCTTTAACTCAAGTTATTCAAGATGTAAAGGACATTGAAAAGTTATTTACTGATTATAGTAGAACTTTTAATTTACCAGCAAGTAAAACTAATAATAAAATTTTCAAGCATTGGTATAACCCAGACATACAAGGATTTAACAACCAACTATTTAGCGCATCAAAAATAGAGCTTAATCACTTTGAGTTTAAGACTGGTAAAATACAATTGAATGAGGTTGTAATGAAGCATGGAGAACCATCTATGTATAAGGTTACTTTCTTTGGTGATACAATAGAATTTAAAAATGCTATTAACGAAGATTTAATTAGCGACTTATCATGGTTAAATAATTTTAATCACGAGTTAAATACAACTAATGTTAAAAATGGTTTAGAGTATGGATTGAACTTCACCTTTGACTCTGTTACTTATAACGATGCTATAATTTATCCTTTAATAGCTCACTCTCAAAGTTATATATATAACTTAAATGCAGATCATCAAAACCCTGTAAACATTTCAACTCATAATTCAGACCAAAAGAAAAGAGGGGTTTTACCAGAAGATTTAAAACCAGCTATAAAAGTTAATCACATTATTCAAGCAATACAAAATCAATATAATATAAATTTTAAAACAGGCGAGTTTTTAGATTCAGCAGTTTTTGATAATATGTATATGTGGCTGCATAGGGAAAAAGGCGCAATGAAATTAAATAAAGGTAAAATAATTGATGACATTGTTTTTACTTGTTCTGGAACTGATTGCACTGCAATGACTGATGTTAATTATGCTTTTAATTTTGTATTTAGAGGTTGGTTTGAGTTATCTACAGGAATATTTCATTTTCAACCAGAGTTGGGAACAGATTTTGAAGAAACTATTTATACTGCTACAATAACACCTAATAGTCCTTTTTTAGGTATACCATATACAGTTGAAATAATTAGGCTTAACGATATGCAAGTTTTCGCAAGGCAAGAAAGAGTTTTAGGAGCAAGCAGTATTTCAATTACAATGTTTACAGACCCAAATACTCCTAATTCGACAACTGGAGATAAATTAAACAGAACTGATTTGTGGTATTTTGGAAGTAATGAATCTGGAAGTGTTATCACAGCTCCAAGTAGATTTGTAGTTAGAGTAATATCTGAAGATGATATTTTTTTTACAGCAAGTTATGCTATTGATAGAACTTACACAAATACATCTGCTGCTGGAGTAGTAACAACAGAAACTTTAAACGGAGTTTTTAATTCAACCGTAAGTATGCGTTCAGTAGATAAATTTGTTGTTATTAGTGAGCAAGTTCCAAAACTTAAGATAAAAGACTTTTTAAATGGCTTGTTTAGGCAATATAACTTAACTTCTTATTTAGATTATAATGGTGAGATAGTTGTTGAAACATTAGACAGTTATTACGCTGCTGGTGAAACTCACGACATTACTGAGTTTGTAGAAACTGACCAGCATACTGTAGGAGAAACAATACCTTTTAGTGAAGTTGACTTTGAATATTCAGAACCTAAAAGTATTTTAGCGCAACAGTTTCAATTGCTTAATAATCAAAAATATGGTGAGTTAAATTATATTGCTAACGTAAGTAAGAAAAATATATATCAAATTAAATTGCCATTCGAAAGCATGATTTATGAAAGGCTTTTTGATCAAGGAAACGGAGCTTCAACAAGCATACAAATAGGAACATTTTTAAATCAAGATTTGCAACCAGACTTAGGTAAACCATTAATATTTTATGGAATATATCAAGACTCTGAAGAAAATACTGGTATTAACTTTGTAGATTCTACAAGAGCAGATTTATCAACTGGTGGACACGCTAACTACAGTTTAAATAATTACTGGATTCCAAGTGCCTACAATGAGTTAGGTACATCATCAACACCGCCAGCATATAATTTAAATTTCGGTAGTGAAATAAATACTTATACATTGACAGATTATTCTGGAACTAATAACAGTTTATTTCAATTGTATTATGAAAACTATATTACAAGAGTATTTAATACAAGAACAAGAATATTTAAATTCTCTGCTATACTGCCATTAAAAGTATTATTGAATTTAACTCTTAATGATTTAATAGTAATTGGAACAAGAGCATATACTATTAATAAAATGACTACAAAACTACAGTCAGGTAAAACAAACTTTGAATTATTAAACGAACCATCATGAAGACAATATTAGAAGGATTGGCATTTTGTAAAGAAAATAAACTTTACGATAAACACATTAGAATCGCATTAGGCCTTAATAAAGTACCAACAACAATTAAAGAAGCGTTTAACCAAATAAGATTAAAGTAATGGTAGAAAAGACAATAGTATTAAATGCTGATACAAAAGAAGCTGAAAAAAATGTAGATTCTTTTAATGAAGGTTTAAAGGAAACTGATAAAAGCACAAAGAAGTTAAATAAAGATTTAAAAGAAACTAAAGGTGATCTATCTGGAGTTACAAGCATGGCAGACAAAGCCACAGGCGGTTTAATTAGTGGGTTTACTGGTTCATTGACAGCTATTAAAAGTGTTGTAAAAGGTTTTAAGACTTTAAAATTTGCAATTATCTCAACAGGTATTGGTGCGCTTGTTATTGTTGTTTCTTCTTTAATTGCTGCATTTAAATCAAGTGAAGAGGGAGCTAATAAGTTTAGTAAAATACTTGGTATTATTGGAACTTTTACAGACAATTTAATTGATAGGCTTGCAGACTTAGGTGAAGCCATAATTTCAGCTTTTGAAAATCCTAAAAAAACTTTAAAATCATTTGTTAAATCTTTTGAAAATTTAGTGATAAGAAAATTTGAGGCTTTTCTTGAATCTATAGGTTTAATTGGAAGTGCATTAAAAAAAGTTTTTAGTGGTGATTTTGATGCAGCATTAGAAGATGCAAGTAAGGGGTTTTCAAAATTAAATGAAGAATTTAATGTACTTGCTATAACAGCAAAAGCAGTTGGAGAAGCAACTAAAGAATTAATTAAAGAAGATATTGATGAAGCTAAAAGAGCTGCTAAGGTTGCTGATGATAGAGCAGAAGCATTAAAACTTGAGCGTGAGTTATTGGTAGAGCGTTCTGTGCTTGAAAATAAAATCGCTCGATTAAGGTTAAAATCAAGACAAGAAGAAGAATTTAGTGCAGCAGAAAGGAAACAAGCCTTGTTGGATGCACAAAAACTTGAAGAAGGTTTACTTGCAAAAGAAACAGAAGTTTTAGTTTTAAGAAGAAATGCACAAGAGGAGGAAAATAAATTTTCAAGAAGCAATATAGAAGCACTTGACAAATTAGCACAAGCGGAAGCTGCAGTAAATAGACAATCAGCTATAAGATTAAACCAACAAAGAACAACGCAAAGAGAATTAAATACCTTAAATAAACAAATACAAGCAGAGGAGAAAAAAAGAGCAACAGAAAAACAAAAAATAATAGATGATGAGCAAAAGGCAACTCAAGCTGCTATTGATCTTGAAGCTCAAAGAATAAGATTATTAAGCGATTCTGAAGCAAACTTATTAATAGAACAGAAAAAGTTTAATGCTAAGAGTATAGAAAATGAATTAGATCGTTTAAAAGAATTACAATCAATTGACAAGCTCGAAGAAAAAATACAGTTAGATAGATTACAAAAAACAATTGACTTAGCTAAAAAAGGAACAAAAGAAAGAACTACTGCTATAATAAATTTCAATAAAACTAAACAAAAGTTTGAACAGCAAGAAATAACAAGAGCAAAAGAAATAGAAGCAGTTAAATCAAAACTACAAGACGAAGAGTTAGCAAAAGAAAAGCAGCAACAAGATTTATTAAATCAATTAAAAAACGATGCGCAACAACAAGAAATAGCAAAACTTATTGAGCAGTATGACGCTAAGTTTCAATTAGCTTTAGGAAACATTGAACTTGAAAAAGCACTTGAAGAGCAAAAGCAAATAGACTTAAAAGCTATTAGAGACAAATACGATGCTATCGCAAAAGAGGAGCAAGATAAAAAAGATGAAGAAAAGAAAGCTAAAAGAGATGCAGACATACAATTTACTGTTGACACTTTAACGCAAGCTGCTGATGTTATTTCTCAGTTTGCTTTAATGAATCAAGAAAAGTTTGATGCTTTAAACGCTGGTGTTATAGAACAACAAGAAGAGTTAAGTCAAAAAATATTAGATAATGAAAATTTAACTAATAAACAAAAAGAACAACAGATTGCTCAACTAAACGCAGTAAAACAAAGAGAGTTAGATGCAAACAACAAAAGAGCAGAAAAGGCTTTTAAAGTTCAACAAGCTGCAAGCATAGCTCAAGCACTTGCTACAACTTATTTAAGTGCTGTTCAGGCTTATCAATCACAGTTTGTGCCAATTGCTGACGCAACTTCACCAATTAGAGGTGGTATTGCTGCTGGTTTAGCAATTGCAGCTGGATTAGCTAACGTTGCTGCAATTAAAAAACAAAAGTTTGAAGCTGCTTCATTTGCGCCTATACAAGTACCAAGTCAAAGCGTTTCTTCTGGAGGTGCTGCAGATGGAGGCGGAGCTGGAACATCACCAAGTCAAGCACCACAATTTAACGTTGTTGGTCAGTCTGGGTTTAACCAAGTGGCTGGAGCATTAGGTCAACAAGGACCAGTACAAGCGTTTGTAGTTTCAGGAGATGTAACTACCGCACAAGAATTAGAAAACAATACAATTACACAAGCAACATTTTAAAATAAAACACAATGGACATAATAGAATTAATATTAGACGAAGATAGTGAAGGGTTAACTGGAATCGAAGCAGTTAGCATTGTCGAGCTACCAGCGATAGAATCTGACTTTGTAGCACTATCAGAACAAGAAATTAAATTGGCTAAGGTAGATGGCGAGAAGCGTTTATTGATGGGAGCTGCTTTAATACCTAACAAACCAATCTTCAGAAAGAATGGAGAAAATACATTTTACGTTTACTTTTCTGAGAAAACAGTAAGAAGGGCAAGCGAATTGTTTTTCCAAAACAGTATGCAGAATAACGCAACTTTAGAACACGAAATGGAAATTAATAACTTGACTGTTGTTGAGTCGTGGATTGTAGAAGATACTGAAATGGATAAATCTAAAAAGTATGGTTTAAGTGTACCAAAAGGAACTTGGATGATCAGTATGAAAGTAGAAAACGAAGACGTTTGGAAGAACTACATAGAAACTGGCAAAGTAAAAGGTTTTAGCATAGAGGGTTTTTTCGCAGATAAAGCACAAGTAAAAGACCCAAGTTTAAAATCTGAATGGAGTAAAGAACTACAAGAGATAGAAGAAGCTGAGGCTGAATATATGCTTAGTAATATTAAGGCTTTAATTAAAAAAGACAAAAGAACTAAGTCAGGTAAAAGAACAGAGCTTGAAACATTTAACGACTATCCTGATGCGGTAAGTAATAATGCAAAGCGAGGTATAGAACTAAATAAAAAAATAAATAATAAATGCGCTACACAAGTAGGTAAGATTAGAGCACAACAATTAGCTAACAAAGAAAACATTAGTGTTGAAACCTTAAAAAGGATGCATAGTTATTTAAGCAGAGCGCAAGAGTATTATGATGAAGGAGATACAAAAGCTTGTGGAACTATTAGCTATTTATTATGGGGTGGTAAAGCTGGTTTAAGATGGTCTGAAAGTAAATTAAAGCAACTTGAAAAAAATAAGTAATAAATACTATGACTTATTGTTGGGTGATTCTTGTGAAGACTTATTTAATTATTACAAAGTAAATTTTATTCATGGTTTAACTAAAAATGATTGTAAGTGTTATAATGAAACTAATAATGATGCTTATATAGCTGGCATGAGCAATGAAACACCAAACAAGGAAGTAAGTAAAAAACCTTATGTATTTATTAATTTAAAAAGATTAAATAAAACCTTTGAAGATCACCTACTTTTTTTTCATGAGTTTATGCACTTGTCGTTTAGGTTGCATAACTGGGATATAAACAAAGAAGAACAGATTATTACATGGGCAGAATTAGAAACAATAAAAACAATTAAAAAACTAAACAAATGAAAAGTAAAAAATATAAAACACAAAGTAACTCAAGTCCAAGAAATAGTAGAAGAGGTTGTTTGTGTTCTGATAATACTTACAGCAGCAAATGTTGTGACGGAAGTTTACAAGCTCAAGGCATTGGAAACATAACTGGAACACCAGAATAAAAATAAATTTGCAAAAAAATATAACAGTTAACGTTTTCAAACGTTTATAGGTATATACTCAAATTATGAAAGCAAACGACATACTAAACAAAATAAAAAATATTGTAGGTGAAAAAGTTGAACTTTCTGAAAACAAAATAGAAATGGCTGAAGTTACTTTAGAGAATGGAACTGTACTTGTTGCAGAATCGTTTGAAGCTGGTAATTCAATATTTATTAAAACAGAAGATGAGCAAATTGCTTTACCTGTTGGTGAATATGAATTAGAAGATGGTAAAATCTTAGTTGTTGTTGAAGAAGGTTTAATTGACAGTATTAAAGAAGCTGCTAAAGAAGAAGAAGCAGTTGAAGAAGAACTTTCTGAAGAGTCTAAAGAAGTTAAAGAAACTGAATTAGAAGAAGAAGAAAAAGAAGAAATGAACTACGTTACTAAAGAAGAATTTACATCTGCTGTTGAAGAGATCAAAGCAATGATAGACGAAAAACTTGGTAACAAAGAAGAAATGAAGGAAGAAGCAAAAGAAGAAGTTAAGGAAGAAAAAGAAGAACTTTCTGCTGTTGCTCCTGAACCTGTAAAACATAATCCTGAAGCTGAAGTTGATAATAAAATGAACTTTAAAATTTCTGAAAACAGAATTAAAACAACTAAAGACAGGGTTTTTGATAAAATTTTTAACAATAATTAATATAAAATAAAATGGCTAATAGTTTAAATAGTTTAACTACTACATATGCTGGAGAGTTTGCGGGTAAATATTTATCTGCTGCTTTATTATCAGCTAACACAATAGACAAAGGCGGAATTGAAGTGAAGCCTAACATAAAGTATAAATCAGTAATGAAAAAAGTAGCAACAGGTGCTGTAATAGCAAATGCAAGTTGTGACTTCACTAAAACTGACGATGCTGTAACAATAACTGAAAGAATCCTACAACCAGAGGAGTTTCAAGTAAACCTTGAATTTTGCAAAAAAGACTTTGCATCTGATTGGGAAGCGGTTCAAATGGGATACTCTGCATTTGATAATATGCCACCACAATTTTCTGATTACATAATCGGACACGTTGCTGGTTTAGTTGCAGAAAAAAACGAGCAGTCAATATGGGAAGGCGTTAACGCTAACGCTGGCGAGTATGATGGCTTGGCTACTTTAGCTTTAGCTGATACTGATGTTCTTGATGTAACTGGAACAACTGTTGATGCTGCTAATGTTGTTGCTGAATTAGGTAAAATTGTTGATGCAATACCTTCTTCACTTTATGGTAAAGAAGATGTACACATTTACATTTCACAAAACATTGCGAGAGCTTATGTTAGAGCATTAGGTGGATTCGCTGCTACTAATAGTGGTGTAAACGCTCAGTCTCATATGTGGTACGGTGATGGCGCACTTTCTTTTGATGGTGTTAAATTATTCGTTGCTAACGGTCTTAATGATAACACTGCAATGGCTGCTCAGAAATCTAACTTATTCTTCGGAACTGGTTTACTTTCTGACATGAACGAAGTGAAATTGATAGACATGGCTGACATTGACGGTTCTCAAAATGTAAGAATTGTTATGAGATATACAGCTGGTGTTCAATACGGAATCGGATCTGATATTGTTCTTTACCACGTTTAAGAAATAAAATAATAATTAGGGAGCTGAAATGCTCCCTTAATTTAAAATTAATAACAAATGGCTTGCGATTTAACACAAGGTAGAAAAGTACCATGTAAAGATGTTATTGGTGGTATTGTTAGAGCTTGGTTCGTTGACTTTGGAGACTTAGGAACGGTAACTAAAACTGACGATGAAATCACTGATTTATCTGGAACATTTACTTGCTACCAATACGATTTAAAAGGAACAAATAGTTTAGAAACTGCTATTACATCTTCAAGAGAAAACGGAACAACCTTTTTCGAAGAAACATTAACATTAACTTTACCTAAGTTGTCTAAAGAAGACAATAAGGAACTTAAGCTTATGGCTTACGGAAGACCTCACATTGCTGTAGAGGACAGAAACGGAAACTTTATGCTTTGCGGATTAGAGCATGGTATGGACGTGACGGGCGGTAGTATAGCTACGGGAACAGCTTTTGCAGACCTTTCAGGTTACTCATTAACACTTACTGGGCAAGAGCTTGAACCGTCTAACTTTATTAGCGGTGGAACTTCTGCTGATCCTTTTGCTGGAATGAGTTCTGCAACTGTTACTGTAACTGTAGGAACTAATAGTTAAAAAAAGACGCGATTAATATAATTGTGTGATTCATAATATATAGTTTGATTGGAGGGGAGGAAGTGATTAGCCTCCCCTTTTTTATTAAAAAAATATGCAAATATTAACTACAAGTGGCACACGAATTATTAACTTTATACCAAGAGAAACAATAACTGGTACTAAAACTTATAAATTAGTGATAAAGTCAGAAGCTCAAAATAAAGTTATATTAACAGACGATGCAGCAACATTTTCTGAACTGGATTACTATTACCAATATTCAACTACTCAAGCATTAGTTGAGAATAATTACTATACTATTACAATCACCAATACAACAGACAACGCAATAATTTTTAAAGACAAGATGTATTGTTCAGATCAAACACTTTCAGACTATGAAATATCAAACGGTGTTTATATAGAACAAAGCACAGGGGACAATCAATTTATATATTATGGATAATCTACATTTAATACAATTAGGCCAATACGAAAGGCCAACAATCACAGAAGAACGCAACAAAGATTGGGTTTCAATAGGCGATAACAATGATTATTACCAAAGCCTTATATCGGCTTATATGGATAGCACAACAAACAA
>Ga0181395_1000537_pt1 | contig 15941 bp, 10 predicted proteins | sample 18SPOviralmetaG_FD_130124 | JGI IMG/M metagenome (GOLD analysis project Ga0181395, IMG submission 130124) | Marine viral communities from the oligotrophic San Pedro Time Series (SPOT) site, San Pedro Channel, CA, USA - 18 SPOT_SRF_2010-12-16 | ecosystem: Environmental > Aquatic > Marine > Strait...
AGGAGCATATACCTCTATCCCACTTGTTCCATCACCTTGAAAAAAGCCTTGAGTACTTGAATTCATTGCAGTTATACCACAAGAAATTCTAAAATAACTTGCTGTAGAACTTTGAGCTTGACCAATTAATTTACACCTATACCAACCATTTCCAAACAATTCTATTGATGCACTATGGTTGTTGAAGTCAGTTCCGTTTGAATTGTTATAAATTACCAACCCTTGTTGTAAATCATATACTGCATATAGCCTTGATGCTGAATTGCTAAGATATAAAAAATTATACCCACTTGCTTTTGCATAAACTGTATGCGTTATGTATTGACCGCTTGTTCTTGAAAACCCTCCTTTATCTAAATATTTTTCTGTATTCGATGTTGACGGTACTATTTTAGTTCCATTTGTAATGCCTTCAGGGCTTGTAATCGAATTGCCATTTATTGTGAATTGTGTGTTACTCCATAAAGTATAATCATTTGAATAATTAATTGCGTTCGTCCTCTGAGGCTCTAAAATTAGTGAGCCATTGGAGTTGTTAAGGTAGTCAACGCGAGGCATATTTAACCTCGTTGTCGTTGGAAAATATGTCTTTGCGGATGTGCCTGAGTTTACTTGGGCGTTTTGAATGTAAACAAAATCCCCATTGCTTGTGTTAACGCTTCCAACTGCATTTGCAATATAAACTTGAACAGACCCAGAGCCACTTGCAACAGACATATTTAATCTATACCATTCATTACCTACACTTTCAATACTTGCACTTGTAACACTTTCTTGACTTCCAATAGAGCCTGATTCAAGATTATAATATACAACTCCGCTTCCTAATACAACCGCAACAAAATTTGAATTTCCAGCTTTAGCATAAATTGAAAAAGTATATGCACCACTTGAGAGAGAATTTGAATTTATTCTATCATTATTGCTTCCGTTACCCACTAATTTCCAAGCATCTGTTGAGTTATAAATTCCGCTTTGATTTCCAGTAATTGTCGTATTCGTTAGCACCCAAGTAGTATCGAAATTATTTGATTGCTGAAGCAAGTTATACGGCATCTCTTGAATATAGCCCTCTGAATCTGTGTATGTTCCAGTTGTAGTTCTTGAAAATGTGAATTCTTGCTTATAGAATCTACCATTCTGTATACTGAATCCTAGCAAACTATCTGATTTGCCCGCCCAGTTTCCGTTACCTAGTTGTATTGTTGGTTCTGCCATTATAGTATAGTGTAGTTATAAAAGTTAGCTAATTGAACAAAGCTAGTATTTACTTGTCCAGTAAGGTCAGAAAGCTCTTCATTGCTTAGTGCCTCATTAAAAGTTATTAGTTGTTTTGTTTTGCCGTAGAATTCTTGTGAAGTACCAGAGTAACCAGCAAAATTTAACACATTTAAAGTATTTGCAGAAAATGTACTTCCACTTGTGTCAGATGCAATTAAACTCCCATTCATATATAATTTAAAGTCATTCTCTTTATATAAAAATGCAATCTTATTGAATTGAGTTATATCATCTACACTTATATCTTGGTTGACTTGTATAGTATTTGACGATATTAAAAAATATTTTATTTTATTGGAAGCATTATCGAAACCAATAGCCATTCTATTATTAGTCGTTCCATCTGAAATAGTTATTCTTCTATCTGTCGAATCATCTGCCAACGCTGCTATCTCTGCAAACAACACACCCTCTGTACTATTAAAGGTCGCAGAAGTACCCGCATTGTTGCAGACATCGGCGGTGCGAGTTGCGGTTGCTCCGATTGTTGGTATGTAGGATGTGCTATAATCGCCACTTTCAAGTTGTCCTCCCCACATATATATTCCGCTTGATGGTATATCATCAACCCAAAGACCTTGACTTGACGATGTGTTATCTTCTATAAGTTCAAATCTTTGCCATTCTGTTGTAACCGACAAACTTTTTTGTGTGATTGTTACATTAGGGTCTTTTAAAATTACGTTAACTGTACCGCTTACGCTTTTTAAATACACAGACCTTGCCACAATTCCCGAAACTGAAACTCCTGATTTAAAAACGCCCGTAGTTCCGTTCCCTACAAACTTTGTTGCGTTATTTGTACCGTCAGGACTTAATGTTTCAGTAGTGTTATGTGTAGCAGTAACACCGCTTTGTATTGTCCATTGAGTAAAATCATTAGAATATGGCAATAAATTCGTTGACTGTCCTTCCAGTAATAAACTCGGACAACTTCCATCGCTATAATCCAAGCGAGGGATATTTAAATAATCTACTTCTTTGACTGATACGTTGTCGATTGAACCATTGAAATTTGTGCCTCTAAACCTTATCTCTGCACTCGTAGCCGTAAAATACTCTGTATAAATTCCGTTTGCACTTCTTGGGATTACCGAGATTCCGCTTCCTTGCCAAAAGCCAACTGTTCCGCTAACATAATTTAGCACTTCAAAAGTTGCTTTATATGTTTTGCCGATAGTATTTACTAATGTTTGTTTTAATTCTTGTGTCGAACCACTTGCTCCGTTTCCGTTAGCAGCTCCGCCACTTATAGTCCAAGTAGATTCAATAGTCCAGTCACTATCGCTACTAAAATCCCCATTAGTTACTAATTCCGTTGTGCTAACTACTTGAGTAGTCTCAATCAACCCCTCACTATTTACCCTCGTTCCGCTTGATGAACGTGAGAAAGTGAAGTCGCCGTCTCCAGAAACTACCCTTTTGACAGATACGTTATCTAATAAAGCCGATTGCCCTATGCTTGAGCCGTGTGAGCTTCCAATATAAGTTGTTGTTGCAGTTGCAGTAAATTCGTGAGTAATAGTTACAGCATTTGTTGTTGTGTTAAAAGATGAGTCAAAAAATGCTCCATCTAAATTTGAGCCATTTGATAACTTTAATTGAATCCCAGTGCTACTATCTATATTTGTAATAGTTGCAGTTGCTAAATATTTTTTGCCAATAATTGTCGCTATACCTTGCCTAACTCTACCTAACGAGATAGTACTAACAATTCTCATTTCTCCACTTATGATAGACAATGTTGAATTATAATCTGGGCTTGACCAATTTGTTGTTCCACCACTAAAATCACCATTACTTATTTCCTCTATTGGATTAGCTGTATTAGGCTTTATTGAGTATAGTGTCCCACTCTTATAACCGCTAGGTATTTGTATTAAGCTCGCTTTATCTAGTATACTCATTATAAATTATTTAAATCTTCTATTGCGCAATTCTCCTCTACTACGACTCCTTCAATGGCCTCTATTCTAGCTTGGTAGTCATCGTATATCATTTCTCCGTCAGATACTCTATTAGTAGGTATATCGCATCTTACATATCCAAAGGCAGAAGATAGAGTTAAGCTTATAGCTACTCCTGAATACAGAGAATCAAATCTCTCTTCAAATGGTTGGATACTCCAATTAGCACCTAATACAGTAGCTACGTTCTTATCTGCATATTCACCCTTACCAAAGCTTTTAAATATACTCATAATATCTAAACCTATTAAAGAGCACTCATTTTGAACGCTCATAGAGTTAGAACTAGAGTTTATTTCAGATACATTATCACATATAAAAATATCTACAGAATAATCAACTCCATTAAAGCCATTAGGTACTATGTTAGATATGTTAAATATAAGATAAACACCAGTTACATCTTTAGTTAAATCAACATCCCACAAATTACCTCTAAGGATAGTATTAATCTGCTTGTGCTCTGAAGCTATATAGCCCATTATAGAGGCTATGTTTTTTATGGTCAATAATTTACTCATAGTATAAATTGACTTCTCCAGTTAATGTCCCTCTCAGGATGTACTACATCTATTCCACTAGGTGGGTTTTTGTATAGAGGATAGTTATCTTCGTTCTCTTTTAAAAATAGCTTTAATTTACGTCTGTAAAAATCTGCATTATCTTTAAATATATTTTTAGCTGTTATTAATTCACCTTCTCCAAGTGCATTGAAGTTGTCAGCTCCTGAATGTTTACCAGCTCCTTTATTTCTAAGCTTATAAGTTCCTATTCTAGTGTACTTGTGGCAAACTTCCCACTTTAAAGCATCTCTTAAATACTCCTTAATAAGTGTTTCATTTAAAGCTGTTACAGTTCCAGTCTTTATTTGGCCTACTATTTCATCAAATAGTGCACTTCCTATAGTTGGTCTTATGAAAGTATTTTGAATACTATCTATAAGAGGCTTTAGGTATCCGTCATCTACATTGTAGTGTAGTAACGTGTTCTCTTTTACAAACGATGGACTTACTATTAATATCATTATTTACGTCTTACTATTACTTGTTCCCAAATATGACGACAATATGGCAGAGATGTTGTTTTCCCTTGCGGTGTATACCAACCTCCTCTAGCTAACCATACGTTATTAACGTTTTTAGATATACCGCTAGACTTCATGTCGTTTCTTAAAAATTCTATTTCTTGTTTTGAGTAAACTTTGTTCAAACTCATCATTCTTTGGCAGAATCCTCTACTTTCTCCACCTGGTTTCAATGAAGGTGCGTCAGGTCTTAGGCTATATTTATATCTAACAACAGCCGTAGGGATGTTTATAGATTCAGCTATCTTGTCTCCTACCTCAGTTAAGTTCAATATACTACCTTGTATAGATAAAAGCTCAGCAGTTTCTAGGACTTCTAACGTCTCTAAAGCTATCTCTGGGCTTATTTCTAATAACTCAGCTATAGTTAACATAGAAGCTCCAGGATTAGCCTTTATAGTGGCCAATAATTCCCTTTCTAGTTCTTGCTCCTCTGTAGCGAACTCCATAGGGCTTCCATCTTCACCTAATTTAACATCAAGTTTACTTACTACTTCAAAGTTATCTAGACTTTCTCCTATGTCCTCAAATAAATGACTGAAATCGTCATCACTTGAGAACTTAGAACATGAACACATCTTCTTTGAATCTATTTGCTTAAGCTTTCTTTGTGCCCAAGCTACACCTTCATCGCCTCCCCAAGCTAACCACATTAAGCGGCCGCATCCATCACCTAACTTTTTTTTAGAGTTCTTTCTATGACGCTCAAAAGCAGCCATTCTAGCTATGGTATCTCTACTAATATTATCTCCATTAGCTAATTGATTAGCTCTTTTCTTTCCTACTGGAGTTCCACAGCTTCCCCATCCGTTTTTATCTGCATAATTTAAAGCAGTTTTAGCGTTTCTACTTGCAGCTTTAGGGTAATCGTTATACGTTTCAAATTTAGCCTTATGGCCAAACTCGTCTAGGTTTTTATCGCTTATCTCTGAATGACTAGAACAAGGCATATACCAAGTCTGTCCATCTACGTCATGTTCGTGATGTCCTTTACATCCTATTTCTGTAGCTACTCTTTCAGCTTCCTCTATTGTACTAAATAAAGGCTTACCATTTACTATTATTTTATCAAAACCCTCTTTTGATTCTCTATATTTCTTACAATCTTCTTTATCGCAATCCTTATCATAGCAATCTTCACTACATGGCTCAAAAGCTAACTCAACGTCATCTACAGAAGGCTCTTCTATAGCCTCTTGAAGCTCTAGGCCAGTCTGCTCAGTTATTAAGTCTCTTATTTCATCTTTATTTAAATTAGCTAGTATAATATCACTAGTTAAGTCTATAGCGTCTATAGGTTTAAGTGGTTTTATTTCAATATCAGATAATCCTAATTCAAATAATGCAACCTTTTTGATAGTAGCTAGTAAGGTATTTTGTCTTTCACTAACGTATGTATTCGTAAATATCTCGTAAGCTAAATCAAGTTCATTACGAGCTCCTAGTTGACCCTCTTCTTTAACTCCAAATAATATAGGATTAGTAACTCTATGGCCAATGAATATAGATTCTTTAACACGTCTAGACATCTCTAAGTATCTTTCGTGTAGGTCATTACCATTTAAATTAGATATCTCGCTAGAGTTCTCCTTAGAAGGGCTAAACAAGTGAACTATCTTAGTTCCAGTAGCCTTTCCGAATTTACCTTGAAAAGATTTCTCAAAAGACCTTAACTCCTCTTCAGTTTCAGGTACTCCGTTATTATGTTGTATTAAAGTTCCACCTACGAAGCCATTTTCTACCTCGTTTAACCAGTAATCTCCTATCTGAACATCTGTTCTTATCTCAGCTAAAGAGCCTACATATACTGGAAGTGGATAATGTTTTAAGTTTGGTCTATAATCTACATGATATATAACCCCTCTTATCTGTTCCTCATCTCTAGGATTGTATCTTTCAAACTCTTTTATTGTAGGTTTGCTGTTTTTAGTGCCTTTTTCAGTAATCCAGTCCTCAGCATACTTAATAGTACCGTCTAAACCTAGTCTAATATTAGCAAAATCTAAGTGGAAGTACTGATTTCCCGCCCTAGTTTTAACAACTTCGATAGCATAACCATTAAAAAGCTCATAATCTAGAGATATTCTCTTCAATAAAGAAGTCCAATCTTCAGAAATATTAGCATTTGCTAGCCATTTTTTAACATTTAAGTTATCTGATTCTAGTCCATTACCTACAATATAGCCTACTTTGCCGTTAACTACAGCGTTATGAGTAGAACTATCGTTATATAAGTCTATTAATTCATATGGATATAGGTTATCTTCACCATAAAATACTAGATTCTTGTTCTTTTTTTCTAGAAATTTAGGTATTTCTGCCGAAGCGAAGTTAGAAACTATTGGGTTGTTATTCATATATTACTATATTTTGGTCATCTGTATAGGAGTAAACTATCTCTTTAGGTTCTTTGAGTCTTAATATGCCTCTATGAATCTCTATTCCACTAGTACACCCTACAGTATCCGTGTTCATTATTATATACGGAAAGTCTCCGTTATTCGGTAGGTCTATTGTTGCATTTGCTAAGTCCTGAGTCCCCTCTATTAAAGTGAATTCTACATATCTCTCATTAACGCTATAAGGAGCTGCTAAGCTAGTACTTACATTGTACTCTTCGGCCTCTATAGTTAACGTGTAATAATCGTATTCTGTCTCATTTGAGATATTACAATAAATCTTATTTGTGCTATTTTTCTTTATGATATCCATTTTATATTAAATAAAAAAGCCCCCCGCACAATGCGAGAGGCTGTGCCTATGTCAAAGAGTAGGTCTTCTCTTATTATGCTTCTGGGAAAGCACCGTCGCTAACTTCTCTCATTGGCTCAAATTCTTGAGACTGGAAAGAAAGGCTATAACCATTTCTGTCACCTAGAGCAGTTCCACTAGTGTTTTCTCCTGAAGTTAAACGTACTCCGTTTACTTCACCCATTAACCAATATTTCCCGTTATTATCCTTGATAATAATAGTCATCTTGGCTCTTGCTATCATTTTAACCTCATTACGCTTAGTTTGTTCCATTTTGTTAAGAACGTAAGTAGCAGTTTGGTCAAAGAAGCTTGTTCCGTTTTGAGCGTTAACTGTAGGGTTGTCGTTAAATACTGAAGCAGCACCTTGAGCGTTAGTACACTCGAACTTGAAATATTCCAAGTCTGAAGCTGTGTTAGTAATTGACGTAGCTACACCTGAAGCATCGGTAGCGATAACCATGTCTGAAGGCATATTGCCTATCCAGAACTCAGCTACACCACCAATACTGTCGGAGCATCCTACACTAAATCCGCTTGTTAAATCACATGCCATAATTTAGTTTATTTATTTATTAAGCTAAAGTAAATTCTACGATTTCGTCAGGGTATGCAACTTGAACACCTCTCTTAAATTTAACTCTGTAGTATACTTTATCGTCTTTTTTATCGTACCACATATCGAATTCCTCTTCGTCGTTCTGTAAATCGAATCCTAAGAAGAAGTTTTCTTTAGTTCCTAAGAACATTCTGTTAGTAGAATCTAGTCCGTGAACACCTACCAAAGTAACGTTTTTACCCGGGATAGCCATTTCGTAGTTCATCCATGCAGTAGCATCAACGTGAAATAAGTTCTTAGCAGCTAATGTATCAACATACTGGTCGAATACGTCAGTTCCAACAAAAAGAACTTGGTTAGCAGCAGACTTAACTTTAGCTGGTCTAGCGTTAACAACATCTTTAACTAATGTATCTACGTTTCCAGAAGCTCCAGAAGTGATAGCAGTAGCAGCAGAAGTGTTACCGTCTACAGCAGTAGTAGCAGCATCAATAATTTTGATAAGGCCGTCATACTTGTTGATATAAATGTTAGCAGAAGCAGTATCTCCAGTCCAGTCAGCAACTTCATTGTGCTCCATGATAGTTTTGATAATGTTTTCTGAAACCTCAGCTTCGAAAGCCATGTCCTCAGTCTCAGCATTTCCAGCTCTCAATAAGATTTGAGTGTACTTAGGGATAAGGTCTTTCATGCAGAACCCTGAATAGTAAGTGATTTGGCCTACAGAGATATTTCTATCTGAGAAGTTAATGTCACCTGAAGCAGTTGCAGAACACCCGCTACCATCTTGAGGAAATGCATCTACACTTAAAAGGTGTAAAGCGTCAGTCTTTTTTACTCCTGATTGAAGTGAGAAGTAGTCACTTGATGTTTTCTCAAAATATAATCTTGAGATAAGGTCGGTTGATTGTTCGTTGACATAATTTGTCAAGCTTGAAACGTCGAAACTCATAATTTTAATTTAATTGTTTTATTTTTATTTTTAATTTTTACTTGCTCTAATCGCAGCTCCTAATTTAGCAGCTTTTTCAGCTCTAGTTAGTGCTTTGAATTCTTGTGGTTTTTTAGAAGTAGGCTCTTCGCTAGTAGCTAAGTCCTCAACTCCTTTAGTTAAATCTTCTAGTTTAGAAGCAAACTCTTCTTTTAACTCGTCTTTTGAAGATATAGCAGAAGCTAGTTCAGTTCTCAAAGATTCGTTTTCAGCTTTAATAGTCTCAATAGACTCATTGATAGCTTCAGCGTACTTAGATACAGCTCTTTCTAGCATTTCGTTTAACATCTCTTCGTTAAATTCGTTCTCTACTTCAGCTTCTACCTCTTCTACTTCAGGAGCATCTTCAGATTCGATAGCTACGATAGATACTACTAATCCTCCAGCAGTTTCTATAATAGTTCCGTCTTCTAGTTCATGGTTTCCGTCTGGAGCTGAGATTTCACCTTCAGGAGTTACTACTACTAGAGCAGTTCCTTCTTTCAGTTCACCTTCCCACTTAACGATAGTTCCGTCCGTAAGAGTTGCCTCTTCGAAGTTTTCTTCTACTACAGTCTCTTCTACTTCAGCGTCTGCAAAAACAGACTTAAGAGTAGAAATTACATTTTCTAAATTTATTTTATTCATTTTATTAAATTGATACTTTTCTAATTCGAACACACCCTCAACACTAAATCCTCTTAATAGTCCGTCTTTTTTAATCTTCTCCCAAGCGTCGTCGTTCTCTACCTTAGCAGCAATAAACCAAGTCCCATCTGCTATGTCCTCAAAACCTTCAGGAGCTTTTATACCTAACTCCTCGTCAGTTATAAAGGATTGGTAAATATAAACGTCATTAAACAATTTAAGCGCGTCATGTTGTTCGTTAAAATTACTTTGCTTGCCTTCTTTGAAGTATTTTTGTACAAGGTCTTTAATAGTATTCTTTTTGAACACGGCGTAGTATTCTCCTCTTTCATCTCTTCTATAGATTGGTAGGTCTGGAATCATTGCAGCCCCCATTACGATTCGCTTATCTTCATTAATAACCTCAAATTTGTGAGGAGCGAAGGCCTGGTATTGAACACCAATGGCAGGAGAGTCTACTAAAGCTATCGCTTGTAGGCCCTCTACGTCTTCAGATAATTTAAACTCTATTAAAGGTAAGTCCATTCTTTTATATATACTATTATGTTTAAAAAAAGTAAAATATATTTTACAATTTATTCTACTATTGTAGCTCTATTGTAAACTCCGTCTATATCTCTAGACACGTTTCTTATATCTGTCTCGGTTACAATTACTTTTGCTGTAGGTATCTCCGTTTCTATAGTAGGTGAAACTAAAGACCTAGGAGTTATTCCAACGCTTCCACCTATTGCAGACGGAATAGTAGGGCTAGGAGCTACAGCCGAAGACGAGCCTCTAAATTGAGTTCTAGATATTGCGGCTATTTGAGCTGCTCCAGTAGCGGCAGCTATACCAGCCTCAACAAACTGAGCTCCAGTAGCTAGCTTAGCTGCATTACCTCCAGCAGTTAATGCGTTAGTAACTGCGGTTGCCGTAGATATAGCGGCCTGACCAATACTGAAAGCTTTGTTTAATTTAAATGCTTTTCTTTGACTAGCCTCATCGTCCTTAGCGAAAGCTGTAGTTAATGCGGATAAAGACCTTAATACATCCGTAGCTAATTCTGCCTTTTTGTTAGTAGCTTCTATTCTAGCTTCTAATGACTTAGCTTCTATAGCGTCTCTTTCGGCTGTGAATTGAGCTTCTATTTCTGTTCTTTGAGCTTCAGATAATGTCTTATCTTCTTTCAATAACGCTTCTCTTCTAATTAGCTCCTCTCTTCTTAACTTAAACTCGTCCTCTTCTAATTCTTTATTGTATTGTAGGTCAGCTATTTTCTTTTCTTGTTGCTCTAGTAATTTGTCAGCGTCCTCCTTATCGTATTTAGCGTTAATTTCTTGAACACTCTTTAGTTTAGCGTCTTCTAGTATACTTATATCCTTTCCGAATTGTCTAGCCTTCTCTATTAGCTTATCGTACTTCTCCTCTTCTGCTCTTATTTCTTCAGCTCTTTCGGCTTCTCTACCTACTATCTCAGCTTTTCTTATATCCTCTAGAGCTTTAGATTTGTCCTTCTCTTCCTTTTTAACTGCATTAGACGCCTTACTATCTTCTGCTCTCTGTTGAGCTTCTATGGTATTTAATTCTCTCTGTAGTGTTCTGGCTACATTAGCTCTTCTAGCTATCTGATTATTAACAGCAGCTATAGCCTGAGCTTCTTTTGTCTTATTCTCTTTATCAGTTCTACTAAAAGTATTCTCTAAAACTTGAGCGTCTTTTCTGAGTTCCAATGCTTTAGTCTCCTTATCTAGTAAAGTATCTTCTAATCTCTGAGCTTCTAATAAGGCCTCTTTTCTTTCTTTTGCAGAGAATTGATTTTCTTGCTTGGCCTTTAATCTAAGTTTTGCTATATCACTCTCTAGCTTACTTCTTTCTATTAGTAAATTACGCTCTATAACATCCGCTTTAGCTCTCATGTCAGCAACCTGAGCAGCCTGATTAGCTTCCTTCTTTTGCTCTTCTATGAATTTTGTAGTGGCCTTTGTGGCTTCGTCAATCTTATCAGTTACACTCTCTACTCCTAAGACTACCTTACCGACAGCATCCGCAGCAGTTTTACCAGCCTCAGCAAATTCACCTTTAAATAATAGAGAAACAGCCTTACCTAGAGATGGTATTAATTCTACTATACCTATAAATCTATTAACGACATTATCTACTAATAGCTTACCGAATTTCTTAAGCGATTCTAGGGGACTAGTAAATACACTTATTATTCCATCTCCTAACTTAGCTAGTCCGTCTCTAACATTACCTACAAGAGCACTTAATACACCTAGTATTTTAGCGAATCTATTTTGGCCTTCCTCACTAGACGTAAATGCTTCCTTTAAAGAAACTACAGCCAATATAAGAGCACCTATTCCAGTAGCCATCATAGCACCTCTTAGGGTTTTAAGTGAAGCTATAACTCCAGTTAAACTAGCCTTTAAGGTATTCATAGCTCCTGCCAATACTCCAGCAGTACCACCCATAGTAGACATAGTAGTATTAAGACTTTGCCCACTAGCAGCAGTTGCCTTAGCTGTGCTACTAGTAGCTTTTAAATTTCTATTTAACTTGGTAGTAGTTCCGTTAAGAGTTTTGGTAGTAGTATTAGACTTTTTCATTTGAGTCTCAGTCTTCTTAACTGCTTTCTCTAAATCCTTAAACTCCTTACTACCTTTATTACCAGTCTTACTTAATTCTAGTCTAGATTTCTCTACTAATTTATTAAGCTCCTCTAGAGACTTGTTCGCATCTTGTAACCCTAAGGTTAACTCTAAAGCTATTTTCTTATCTGCTGCCATTATAATTTTATTATTCTATATACTATATTAATTGTTAACGATGTATTAGGGTCAAATGACATCGTTGAATTTGTTGTTATTTTTACACCACTGCCGAAATGTATAGGAGTAGTATTGTGATTAGATACGTCTAATAAATCTGTGCTATCATTAGCTCCGAAAAAACTAGCTGGAATCTCTGCTAACAAATGTTCTGACACATCGTCAGTAACTAAGTCTAACTTATGAGTAGAGCCTATAGCACTATTACCATTCAATCTAACATATCCTCTAGTTATCTGATAAAACTCATCCGAAGGTAAAGGAGGCAGTACGCTTATTTCGTCCTCCATATTAGACAATAACCCTTCACTCAATATAACGCTCTTAAGCTTCTCTACAAACAGTCCGTTAATATATGCTTCATTAGGCCTATTGACGTTAATAGATGGGCTGTTAATTATCGTCACATTATCCTCTAAAGACTTAGCAAAGTCACTACCTACTATAAGATTATTTAAAGAGTTAACGCTTTGATATACATTATCTGAAGCAACTATAGACCTAGTCCCTCCTTTTATATCTACACCGAATCTTATTTTATCCTGAGTTTTGCCACTATTGTTATTAGGGCTAACTACACTATTCTTGCTAGGTATTGGAGCTGTGTCTGAAAACACGCCATTACCTCCACTAACCTCTTTTACTTCAGGTACAAATATATCCTTAGGCTCTACTTTTAAGAATACGCATTTAGTTGAGCTATCACTCATTGCGTCAAAATCTTGAACCTTAAGTAATCTCCAGTAACTGCCATCTATATAGTAACTCTTTCTGAAACTTAATTCACTATAATCATAAGGCCTTAGAGATAAGTTACATTCTAGTATCTTGCTATTCTTATCAGTTATCTCCTCTATGTATTTCTTCCAATATACATTATAGCAGTTGTTATTAGAGTAGTTCATAGCCACCCTATCTCCATAACTTAAGTCATAATATAACTGCTTAGGGGAATACCAGTTTAAGTCAAATGTAGGGTTATATGGATTGTCTAAATGGCCAGCGTAAGGATAGCTAGTGTAAGAAGTTCCTCCAAGTGAAGGCACCCCTATAGTCCATAGTTTCTGAGTATCTAATAAACCCCCCCAGTATAACAATCTTATCTTAGATGTAGCCTCTACTTTCTGTCCTTCCTGATTAACGAATTGCATAGACGAAATAACCCTATCGTTATCTCCCTCTATTGAGTGTAGTGGAGTAGGTGCAAAGAATGTAGATACTACTTTGTCTTTATTTAAAAAGTCGTTCTGTATATCTAGAGTAAGTTGTCCGTATATCTCATCGTTAACCTTATTATATATATCGTTATGATAATCCTTATCTAATGTATCTTTAAATATAAATCTGTTTGAATCTAGAGCACCCATAGGCTTAATATTATACTCCCTAGACCTATCTACTAAATGTTCTAAATTAACTCTATCCTCTGTTAAGAATCCGTCTCTAGTTTCTATTATAAGCTTATTCTCATCTATAGGGTCGTAATCTATATACAAGTTAAATCTCTTAATTATATTACTTAATAAATCACTTTGTTTAATCTCTTTAGGAACTACCAATCTAGTTTCTATAGTATCTCCTACAGATATCTCATTCTCTAGTAAATTACTACTTAAAGAAGAACCCTCTTTTAAGCTAAAAGTAAAGTCATTGAAATTAGTTATATTAGGGAAAGCGTCAAATGAACCTATAACAAAGTTAACTATTTGATGTCCGCTATAATTAACAGCACCTACAGATATGAAATATTCAGCACCTGATTTAACGTCTATCTCTCCAGTAGCAAAAGAAACAACATTACCCGCTAGAGTTGTTGTATCTCCTATTGAGTTAGCGTCTAGTGGAGTATTTAAGGCTATTTCAGTTATATCTAAGTTAATCTTTTCTTTTACAGTATAGCTTATGCCTAACTTCTCAACTAAGTATATTTCAGCAACTGCTTTAAAATCATTCTGGATAACATCTACAGCTCCAAAACTAGTGTGGCATTCATTAAGTCTTTTAGTGTCGTTAGTAGAGTTATTAGTATAGGCTAAGTCAAAATTAAGTACACCTTGAAAAGACATCTTATTAGAATCGTCAGCCGTATACTTTCCATTGTTTACATTAAACTCATCCTCGCAAGTATTGAAGTAATCTCCAGAGAATCCGAATAGAGCTTCAGCACAAGCTAAGGCCTCTACAATACCTCCGTCATCTATTACCCTATTCTCATAACTACTTAAACTTAAGTCACTATTAAAAGGAAGTATACTATTTGCAGAGTTAGAAACATCATTAAAGTCCTGACAAGATACTGTATTAGTTCCAGTCTTACCTATATAAAACTCCTTGCATAATATAGCAGAGTTATCTAGTAATATCTTACCGCTACTATAAGGGATTATTAACCGCTTAAATAAGTCACTATTAAGGAATGTACTATTGTAAGTATATCCAGCTTCTGACAATATATTATCAATGTATTGCTTAACATATATAGAGGGCTTAAAATCCTGAATATTCCATAAGGTATACTGAGACCTACCACCTATATTAATCATAGGATACACATAGCCTTGTCCTATCGTGTCAGTCCATGAGTTCTGTATGTTAGCTCTAGTCCAATCATGATTCAAACTACTTAAATCTAAATCAGTTAAATACTTATCTCTAATCTTTTCAAATAGATTACCTAGTCTTCCAGTAGCTTGTATCTCATAGTTAATTAAGCCGTCTACATTCTTAATGGCCTTTAGTTGACAATATCCATCAATAGCAGTTATTCCGTCTTGGATTATCTGATAGCTTGTTTTAAGATTAGGGTTAAATGTTTGTAAGTCTACATTAACATCAAAGGCGTGTTCAAATATCTGATTAACTAATCTATTCTCAGGGATAGTTATAGTCTTACTGAAATCAGTTAAACGCTTCTGAGGATTGTTTACATCATATGCCTCCTTAGTCAATGGGATAGCACCTTCATTATGTGGGATTGAGTACCCAGCTATTATGTGCTCTATTACCATTGTCTATTATCGCTATTATCTATCTCCATTGTTAAGGCCAAGTTAAACACTTCGCCGTTTTCACTTTTAGAATGTTTATAAGTAGTTCCGTTTACATTAACTGCAAAGAATCCATCTACAGATTTCCAGTAAACTTCAGGAGATGACATTAAGTCTTCTAAGCCCTCTACTTCAAAGTCCTTTAGCAATCTACTATTTAATTCGTAAGACTCGCTTAAACTAGTGTTAAAAGCTCTCTTGCGTTGTGCGTATGTATTATGAGATATACTAGTTCCTCCTATTGTTCTAGTAGTGTACTTTGCAAAGGTCTTATTTATGTTAGTTGTTTGATTTGATTTACCGCTAAACATAAAGCTATCATATCCGCCTTTTCTATTTAACCAATGTAGCTCGTAGTCTGTATAAGTATCTTCACATTCATCTACTTCAAATAATAAGAACTCAGTTAAGAAGTTAGTATCTCCAGCATCATATACACCTATAACATAATACTTAACGTTAGTATCTGAAAAAGGAGAGCTCCAGTTGTGAGAACTAAGCTCAGAGAATCCTATATCTAAAGAATATTGTGAATCGTCATTTGAAGCATTTAAGGTATATGTGGCCAATGCTGAGAAATTACTATCTAATGTCTTTAACCAAACCTCTTGATTACCTAAGAATCCACTTCTTATTATCCAGTTAGCTTGTATCTTTTGAGTAGGCCTAACCTTAAGCCAATTATCTGAAGTACTGAAATTAAAGAAGTCTGTTTTATTAGTTCTAAATCCGTTAAGGAATTGATTGACCTCATATTGGTCTAGACTCCACTCCTCGTAATTACCACTAGAAAATTCAGTATATTTTGGAGATGCGTTCCA
>Ga0181395_1000539_pt1 | contig 15885 bp, 19 predicted proteins | sample 18SPOviralmetaG_FD_130124 | JGI IMG/M metagenome (GOLD analysis project Ga0181395, IMG submission 130124) | Marine viral communities from the oligotrophic San Pedro Time Series (SPOT) site, San Pedro Channel, CA, USA - 18 SPOT_SRF_2010-12-16 | ecosystem: Environmental > Aquatic > Marine > Strait...
CGTCGAGAAACAATGGAAGGCGCTGAATCTGCTATTGACGGAAGCGTCGAACATTTTAACAGGAAGTTAGAAGCTACCAAAGGACCGAAAGTCGTTAAAACTTTCAAGTAAACTCAATATTAAATTAAATTAAATAAAATTAAATGGAGTACAATAATCCTAGTCTCCTGATCAAAGACTTAAACTTCGGTCAGGATGCTAAAAGTAAAATTGGTGCAGGAGTTGAGAAACTGGCGAAGGCTGTAAAGTCAACTCTTGGAGCATCAGGCCAATGTGTAATATATGAAGATGCACGTGGCGTACCGGTAATCACAAAAGACGGAGTAACAGTTGCAGAATCTGTAGTCTTATACGATCCGGTAGAAAACATGGGAGCAACTTTAATCAAAGAGGCTGCCAAAAATACAGTTAGAGAAGCCGGAGATGGTACAACTACAGCGACTGTATTAGCTGAATCACTGCTAAACGAAGTAAATTCTGCAGATTTCAGCAAAAATTCACTTAGAGACATAAAAAATGGCGTAAATTCAGGTCTAGTAAAGATCAACGAGTATTTAGATACTATAAAAATCGACGTAGACGACAATTTGCTCAATGATGTAGCTGCAATCTCTTGTAATAACGACATGAAGCTAGGTTCTATCATTGCAGAGGCGTATTTGTCTGTAGGTAAAGACGGTGTAGTTCTCATGGAGACTTCAGAAACTGAGGAAACTTACGTAGAAGTTGTGGACGGCGTACAATTCGACTGTGGATTGACGTCTCCTCACTTCATTACTAACACAGATAAGCAAAAATGCGAGCTAGAAAATCCTCTAGTACTTATTTGTATGTCAGAAATACCTAATATTCGCAAAATACAGACAGTTTTAGAACATGTTATTAAAAAGGGTAGATCTTTACTTATAGTAGCACCGGTTGCTCAGCAAGTTAAGTCTGCTTTGTTAATGAATAAGGTGAAGGGTAATATAAAAATCAATATTATCGATTTACCAGGCTTTGGTCCAACGAAAAAAGACACTTGTGAAGACTTAGCCGTGCTAACAGGTGCTACTGTAATGAACGAAGAGCTAGGTGATGACTTAGACTTAATAGACATCGATAGATTAGGTGAAGTTGAGTATGCCGTAACAGACGATAAGAACACAGTTATAACAACTATAGAAGACTTAAACGAAGATGTCGCAGAAAGAATCGATCAGGTATCAAAGCTCGTTGCTGACGAGAAAAATGGTTTTCTTAAAAAGAAGCTGGAGCAAAGATTGTCTATGCTATCCGGTTCGGTTGGAATTATTAAAGTCGGTGCTGATTCTAAGGTCGAGCTCAAAGAAAAGAAAGATAGGGTTGAAGATGCGATATACGCAACAAAAGCAGCGTTGAAAGAAGGAATAGTACCAGGAGGTGGTATTGCCCTCCTTAACGCATCAACTTTGGTCGAACCCGCTAACGCGGGTGAAAAGCTACTACTAAACGCTATTCAATCACCTTTTAAGACCATTATGTATAACGCAGGTCTTAATCCTCAAACATCTGTAGGTGAAGGTTTAGGTATAGACGTAGTAACAGGTGAATCAGTTAATATGATTGAAGCTGGCATTATAGATCCGGTTTTGGTTACAAAATCGGCGCTAAAAAACGCTGTCAGTGTAGTTATGACTATTGTATCTGCAGACTGTGTAATTTCTAACGCAAGAAAAGACGATTATGAAAGCGATAAATAATTACGTAGTTGTAGACAAAATAAAGATCGAGCAAAAGAAAATAGCAGGTCTAATCGTAACAGAAGAAGTTGACTCAGACAACAGGTACCTAAAAGGTAAAGTTGTATCAGCTGGCAACTTAGTTGAAGGAATAAAAGACGGTGATATAGTTTATTACGACAAGCACGCGGGTCATGGCGTTCAGTTCGATGCTAAGCTTTACTTTGTAATTAAAGCAAGTGATATAGTATTAGTAGATTAAACACAAACCATAATCCTAAATCCACAAACATAAAATCTTTAAATAATTATTAATCTCTAAAAAAAAAATTATGAGACATTTACATTTTGTTGTCAACGACGGTTCAAATCAGGGCCACGAGTTGTTTATTCAGTCAGATCAGGTTTATAAAGTTGAAGTTGAAAGCGCTACTGTTGCTAAGGCTTACTTTAGAAACTCTACAGCACCAAACGAGAACGTGAGTGACGATTTTGTTACTATAACTGCTTCAGACGCGAAAGCTGTAGCGTTAAGACTATCTCAATTAATGGTAGGAACTAACGTTGGTGGTTCTAGCGTTTTAACAGTTAAAGCTGCTACACCAAAATTTGCTGAAATTTCTCTTATTGCTTATACGCCAGGAACGTAATCAATAATTGATGAATAGTCACGATTTACGTGAAACACAAATCCTTAAGTATTACAGGCTCGTTAGAAAATGGGCCTGTAAAACTTACGGGTTAAAAGACGCAGATTTAGAATTACTTATATATTTAAGCCACAAAGGTAGATTTACTAGAAATGAGTTTATAGAAGGTGTTTACACTTACTCTTGGGATAAAGAAAGGTGGGAGCGCTTAAGAAAAGCTGAGTGGATAGAGGTTTGGCGTCATAGAAATAGAACAACTATAAAGTATAGTGTTTATAAAACCTCCTTTAAATGTAATCATTTAGTTAGTAGAATATATAGAATACTAGCGGGTGAAGAAGATTTACCTACTTACGAAAAAAGCGTATTCTACGAAAACAAAACCTACACAGATAAAGTCTATAATAAAGCTATAGACGATATGATAAACGATAAAGATAGATAATTATGGCTTACAAACAATCAGCATTCCCAATGGCTTACGGCTCTAAAAAACATGCTGACGCATCTATAGCGAAGCAAACTGAAGAGAGAAAAAAGTTTGAAGAAGAAAATCTTGCAAATGAAATTGCAAACGACGAAAAAAGAAAAAACGCAGATAAGCAAAAAGGTAAAATCGTATACAAAGACGGTAAAAAATATTACCAAGCTTCTGACGGATCGTTGCATACTGGTCAAGTAGAAGATTACGAAAGAGAGTTGGCTATTGACAAAGCTAATGCTCCTAAAAAAAAACAGTAGAGTTTACTGAAGATCCTGTAACGGGAGGCAACAACACTGAGTATGAAACTAAGTACGGCAAGATGATGCAGATGTACAAAGACGGTAAGATTACTAAAGAAGAGTTAAACAAAAGAAAAGCTGAGCTAAAAGCTAGATTAAAAAAGTAATATGGGTTTTAAACTAGGATCAGAGTCTAGAGATTTTAAAAGCAAGAACTCGTTTGGTATCAAGCGAGATTCTAGCGTTCCTGGAACTCCTGTTTATAGAAAAACTTTAGAAGGAGGAATACTTGGCGAGGCTAACAACGATGGCACAATATACATAAGCGATCAAATAGAACCAGGTAGTCCTTTAGAAGAGCACACTCTAGTTCACGAGATGAAACACATCGTAGATATGAAAGTAGGTAAGCTTGGCTACGGTGATGATTATGTAAAGTGGGAAGGACAGACTTTCCCTAGAAAAGATGGTAAAATCAAATACTACGGAAAATGGGTAGAAGAAGGTTCTAAAGAGTTTCCGTGGGAACAACATTAAAACAACTATGGCATATTCAATGAAAGGAAGCACAATGTATGGTAAGACGTGCAAATGCAACTCTGACAGCAACTCCGCTCTTAAACAAAGTTTAACAGGAGAAAACACTGGTGAAATTGAAAAAGATAAAAAAGGTGAAGATTACGCTTTGGTTTTAGAAAACACTAAAAACTTTTCTCAAGGAGACACTATCAGACCTGGTAACGCGCCTAGAGTTGACGACTACATCATGGGTGGTGATTATACAGCTAAGAAGAAAGGAAATAAAAACTACGAGATAACAGGGGATGCTAAATAATTTAGTAGGAGGCTTAATAGGTAAGGTAGTAGATAACGCTGAAGGAATACTAGATAAAGTTATTACTACAGATAAAGAGCGCGAAGAAGCTAAAGCTAAGATAAAGCAAATGCTTTTAGATAGTGAAGCTAAAATGCAAGAAGAGGTTACAGCCAGATGGAAGTCAGACATGCAGTCTGATTCATGGCTTAGTAAATCAATACGACCACTAGTGTTAGCTTGGTTAGTTATTTGCACCACACTACTAATTTTTATAGATGCCGGTGTGATTATGTTTACAGTAGAAGACAAATGGGTCGATCTACTACAATTAGTACTAATAACCGTGATTGGAGCTTACTTCGGCGGACGATCATATGAGAAAATAAAAAAATAAAATGGCTAAAAAAGATTCAATAACAAGTTACGGCTTCGGCCAAATGGGTAGCGCTCACGGTAAAACAGACGCTTCTATATATCCTCCAGCAGGCATGGTTATAGTTGCTGTTCAGTTTTTAGAAGCTAACATACCGACAGTGATGAGACAAGCTACTGAGCCTAATCAGCAGTTTCAGTTCTTTAATACAGAGTTTGCTGCTAACGCTACAGCTAATGGAACTTGCACTGTTGCTAACGCTAGCGGCGGTGTTGCTACATATAAAGCTGGGGACGAAATAACAGCTAACACTACAGCTGGTATAAAGCAAGGTGATTTTATACTTGAGCTAACAGCTGCTCCAGGTAACACTTACGACGAGCTTGTAGGTGGTAACGAGCAAGCTATAACTGGCAAAGCAGTTAAAGTTGAGAGAGTTATAGACGGAACTAAATTTACTGTAGACGGAACTTTAAAAATTAAAAACGGCGGAACTACACTACACTTCTTTAGCAACCACGGTGCTGGTTACGGTGGACAAGATGCTGATGGTATACTATACCCTAAAGGTATGATAGTATACGGAAGATGGTCTGAGGTAAAACCTCAAGCTGTAACTAATGGTGGTATAATCTGTTATTTTGGATACTAAATGGGAAAACATGGTAATGGAATAGGTTCTGGGTACAGCACGTTGTCTTACCATTTGCTAGATGACGAGCAAGTTGTCTTTAATTGTCCTTTTAAACTAAGTGGAAGCGGCAGCACGGGCTTGTACACTATAAATGCTAACGTTGGTAATACAACAGGCGCTGTTATTATTGCTTTTAACGTAGCTAGTGTTCCAGACAGGGCTATATGGACATATGATGGTCAATCAGCTTCAGAATACTCTAGTCCTAACTATGGTTACTTACAAGACTTAATTGGAAAAATCGGTCATGATTGTGGTTTCAACAACGCTAACGGAAGTGGAGCTACAACCTACACTAACGCGATTAATTACTATTACGATGACGATAGTCAGCAATTTGAAATAGTAGATCCAACTCCAGTTTCTTTGAACGGAGGAAACCCATACTCAGCTGCTCAAGTTAACTTAACGCCTAACCGCCCAGACTGGGCTATAATGGTTGTGCCAAAACCAAACTTAACGCCCTCAGCTTTAAGCACAATTGTAGAAGGGCCTTGTTCTGGCACTGGCTGGAGTATAAGTATAGAATGCCCTAGACCTTTACAAGCTAGACCTGCTAGCCAAGTAAACTGTAACGGTATAAAAATGGATGACGACGTTTCTACATCCTCATCGCTTAATGTTTTAAATATTTCTGAATCTTATACATCTTTAGGTATAAGCGCTGGTACCTACGTATTCGGAGAGTTTATACCAGACGGCACGACAGTAGCCGCAATAACAGGTAGTAACACAATATCATTAAGCGCTCCTGCTACTCAAAGTTTTAGCGGTCAAAAAATAACATTTAGCGATAGTATAGCTTACTTCGCTGACGTAAGCCAGCTAGACGGTAACACTGTTGGCTCTGATAATCAAAGCGATTTTAACGTAGAGGTTCACGACTGGGTTTATGCTGACTCTAGCGCAGTTAATTCTATAACTGGAACTTGGTACATATCTAAAAACCAATACACACAACTTGATTTAGTAAAAATGAACTACGCTAACGATGTAGTTACATCTTTTGAAGTATGTGACCCTCCTTGCGTTATAAAAAGCACATGCACCACGTCTCACGTTGTTGTAGGTAATAAAATAAGATTTACCGTAATGTGTGGTGGTAACAATGTTACAACGTCACTTGGCTACGTAGCAATACTTAATGATACCTTCGACCTTCCACCTGGTTCAGGTGTTTACAGTAGTAATGGTCCTCATAGCGGTACTTATGTAGAGTTAGACTTACCTTCTGACGGCGAGTACAGAGCCATTTTTCATGACGCTACTTACGGATGTAAAAACATTCTATCATATGAATTCGTACTTGGAACAGGTGGTTGTACTATTCCTTACGCTGCTAATTATAATTCTAACGCTACTTTTAGTTTAAACTCTACTTGTACTTGTCCGTCTTGGACGCCTACCGTTGTTGTTAATAGTAATGCTACAAATTTAAACGGTGATGGCTCGTCTTTTACAGTCACATGGAACATGCCAAGCGGCTGGGCAAGTAATGGTAGTCCAAGCGGTTTTAACTATATTATTTACAATGCGGCTACAAATACGCCGGCGGCTGCTGGAAATATACCCTCTGGCTCTAGTGATATTGCTTCCAAAACGTTTACTAATTTTGAGCCGGGAAGTTACTACGTGCAAACACAAATATTTGGACTTGGTGGCGAAGAAAACTGTTACAGCAACAGCGCTAATTTAACTATAAGCGAAACCTCTGCGATATCAGGTTGTATGGATTCTTCAGCAGATAACTACAACCCTAACGCTACAGTCAGCGATGGAAGCTGTACTTATTGCGCTAACTTTAGCGGTACAATACAATCAACCAACAACCCAACAAGTGGGTGTAACGGGACTATTGCAGCTACTGCTACTGGAGGGTCTGGCAATTACGCTGTCAACGTTTATGATCAGAATGGAGTCGCAGTAAATCCATTTGCGCTTTGCGCTGGAACCTATAATGTTGTGGTCACAGACCAGACTCATGGCTGCTCAGATACTATAAGCGTAACTTTAACATAGTATGAAAAGAACTAAAATAAATTCAAAACCTAAAGGTTTAGGTGATACTATAGAAAACATAACGAGAGTGACTGGAATTAAAAAAGTCACTGAAGTTATAACCAAAGCTGTAGGTAAGAAAGACTGCGGCTGTAATAAAAGAAAGGATAAGCTAAATAAAGCTTTTCCTTATAACAATTAAATTAAATTAAATTATGGGAAAATCAATTGACTTGGCTGTTAAGCCAGAAAAAATCACAGACGAACAACTTAAAGAACTTCAAGGAGTTATATCTGGCACTAATCAGATTAAAATAGAGTTGGGAAACATGGAAGCTCAGAAGCACGTTTTGCTTCATAGATTAGATGCTGTAAACAAACAGCTAACCGACATTCAAGTAAAACTTGAAGAAGAGTATGGTAAAATAGATCTAGACATCAATACTGGTGTTATCAAATCTCCAGAAGATGAGCAAGCTGATTCGTAAAATCACAATAGGAAAAGATTATAAAATAGATGCTATGCATTACTCCGTGGGCCAAGAGGTCTACGGAGGGCATACTATCTGTGATATTGTTGAGGAAGAAGATAAGTTTAGCATTTACATACGCAAGAAAGACAAGGTGCTACCCTGGAAAGACTTCAATAAAAATATGGCTGTATCTATAGAGTATAATCTAGAGTACTAATGAAAAGCGTGTATAACTTCGTTATAAAGCCAAAAGGCGAAAGATACAATAACAAGAAATCAATAGGAGATAAAGAGCTTATACTTAACACTGAAATGTTTAATCATCAATTTGTTAACAGAGAAGCTGAGGTTGTTTCTTGCCCTATAGTAGGTGATGATCTAGGTATAAAGCCTGGCGATACGGTTATAGTTCATCATAACGTTTTTAGAAGATGGGAAAACGTTAGAGGTGAAGAGAAAAACAGTAAAGCTTACTTTAACGACTCAACGTATTTAGTTTACAAAGATCAAATATTCTTGTACAAAACAAAAGATAAGTGGAAAGCACCTAAAGGTTACTGCTTTATTAAACCTATAAAATCTACAGATAAATTCGACTCAAGAGATGAGAAGCCTCTTATTGGTATAGTTAAGTATGCTGATACCTTAGTTGAAGTTGGCGACTTAGTAGGCTTTAGACCTAACAGCGAATACGAGTTTATAATAAACAATGAAAGATTGTATAGAGTTTACTCTCATTTTATTACTATTAAATATGAATATCAAGGAGACGAAGAAGAGTATAATCCAAGCTGGACATAGAGCTGTAGAAGAGCTTATTAAAGTGGCTAAAGAGGCTATTGTTGATAGTGGTGATGATATTACTGCTGATAGACTTAAAAACGCTGCTGCTACTAAAAAGCTAGCTATATTTGATGCCTTTGAAATACTTAATCGTATTCAGGAAGAAGAAAACTTACTAAACGGAAAAGAACCTGAAGAAAAGAAAGAAAGAGTGTTTAAAGGTTTTGCTGAAGGAAGATCTAAATGAGTTACGAGCAAGAGCTATATAAAATAATTACGCCTGTAAAAGATAACACTTTAAAAAGGCTAAACAGAACTAAGAAGTGGGCTTATGGTCATAACAAAGACCACGATATAGTTGTCATATCTAGAACTGGTCAAATAGGTGATATATACGACATACAAGGGCTTAAAATAGCTTTACCTAAAACTCCAAGCAGCGTATATAAAAACGACGACAATAAGTGGAAACAACTAGACAAGCCGGATTTATTAAAAAAAGTTAAAACTATATTTGACTGGAAAGCTTACCCTGAAGAACAAAAAGACCAGTGGTACGACTACATAGATGAAGAGTTTAAAAGGCGTGAAGAAGGTTTTTGGTTTAGCAATGATAATACACCCACCTATATAACAGGAACACACTATATGTACTTACAATGGTCTAAGATAGACGTTGGTGCTCCTGACTTTCGAGAGGCAAATAGATTATTTTTTATATTTTGGGAAGCTTGCAAAGCTGACAAAAGATGTTACGGTATGTGTTATTTAAAAAATAGACGTTCTGGTTTTTCTTTTATGAGCTCTGCTGAAACGGTTAACTTAGCTACTATATCGAGTGACTCTAGATATGGTATACTATCTAAAAGTGGTGCTGATGCTAAGAAGATGTTTACTGATAAGGTTGTGCCTATATCAATAAACTATCCTTTCTTTTTTAAACCAATACAAGATGGTATGGATAGACCTAAGTCTGAGCTAGCGTATCGAGTTCCAGCGAGCAAGTTTACTCGTAAGAAAATAGAGGTAAATGAGAAGCTAGAAGAAATAAAAGGTTTAGATACAACTATTGACTGGAAGAATACTGGAGACAATAGTTATGATGGTGAAAAGCTTTCTTTATTAGTTCACGATGAAAGTGGTAAGTGGGAAAGGCCTGATAACATACTTAACAACTGGCGAGTTACTAAAACATGTCTTAGATTAGGTAGTAGGATTATCGGTAAGTGCATGATGGGATCAACGTCAAACGCCTTGGATAAAGGTGGTGATAATTTTAAAAGGTTATATAACGATAGTGATGTAACGCAAAGAAATAAGAATGGTCAAACAAAATCTGGTTTATATGCTTTGTTTATTCCAATGGAATGGAACTTTGAAGGATTTATTGATGAGTATGGACGACCTGTCTTCACTACTCCAGGAGGAGATGTTTATGGACCAGACGGTGAATTGATTGACGTAGGCGTTGTAGATCATTGGGACAACGAGGTAGATGGGTTAAAAAGCGATCAAGATGCTTTAAACGAATTTTACCGCCAGTTTCCAAGAACAGAAGAGCACGCGTTTAGAGACGAGACAAAAAACAGCTTGTTTAACTTAGTTAAGATATACGAGCAAATAGATTATAATGAGGGAATAAGAAACTCTTCGGTTGTTAACACCGGAAATTTTCAGTGGGTTGGTGGAGTTAAAGATACTAGTGTTATTTTTAATCCAGATCCTAACGGCAGGTTCAAGATTAGTTGGGTTCCACCGTTAAACCTTCAGAATAAAACAATAGTTAAGAACGGAATAAAATACCCTGGAAATGAGCATATGGGCGCCTTTGGCTGCGATAGTTATGATATTAGCGGTACTGTTGATGGTAGAGGATCCAACGGATCTCTTCATGGACTAACAAAATTTAGTATGGAAGACGCGCCTCCCAACTCATTTTTTTTAGAGTATTTATCAAGACCACAAACCGCTGAAATATTTTTTGAAGACGTGTTAATGGCACTAGTATTTTACGGTATGCCATTGCTAGCGGAAAACAACAAACCAAGATTATTGTATTATTTAAGAAGAAGAGGATATAGAGGTTTTAGCATGAATAGACCAGATAAAATTTGGAACAAGCTATCTGTCACTGAAAAAGAAATAGGTGGTATACCAAACTCTAGCGAAGACATAAAGCAAGCTCACGCTGCTGCTATTGAAATGTACATCAACGATCACGTTGGGCATTTAGGCGATGGTAATTACGGTGATGTTTACTTTAACGAAACGCTTAACGACTGGGCTAAGTTCGACATAAATAAGCGAACTAAGTTTGATGCTGCCATAAGTTCAGGGCTTGCTATAATGGCTTGCAATAGACATTTATACACCCCAACTTCAGGAAAGAATAGACCAAAATTGAGTTTAAATATATCAAGATACGATAACAAAGGATTTTCATCAAAAATAATTAATAAATAATATATGGCTGAGTCAGTACATAAGAATTTTCCAAGTCAAGTCGTAAGCGACGTAGAGAAGTGTAGTTACGACTACGGTTTAAAAGTAGGTAAAGCTATACAGTCTGAGTGGTTTGACAAATCAAGCAACAACAAGTTTACCTCTTATCAAAACAACTTTCACAATTTAAGGTTGTACGCTAGAGGTGAGCAATCAATACAAAAGTATAAAGACGAGTTATCTATAAATGGAGATTTGTCTTATTTAAACTTAGACTGGAAGCCAGTTCCAATTATACCTAAGTTCGTGGATATATTAGTTAATGGTATGGCCAATAGAACTTATGACATAAAGGCATACTCTCAAGATCCTTACGGAGTTTCTAAGAGAACTGAATACATGGAGAGTATAATTAGAGATCTTAACAATAAAGAGTTCAATGACACAGCGTCTGAGCTTTTTAACATGGATCTTTATGAAAATGAAAAAGAAAAGCTTCCAGACTCAGAAGAAGAATTAGCTTTGCACATGCAGTTAAACTACAAGCAAGCAGTAGAGTTAGCTGAAGAGCAGGCTTTAAATGTACTACTTGAGGGAAGCAACTACGAACTTATTAAAAAAAGGTTTTATTATGATCTAGCTGTGCTCGGTATGGGCTGTGTTAGAACTAGCTTTAACACATCGGAGGGAGTTAAGGTGGATTATGTTGATCCAGCTAATTTAGTTTATTCGCATACAGACTCTCCTTACTTTGATGATTTGTATTATATTGGTGAAGTTAAAACAATACCTATAAACGAGTTAGTAAAAGAATTTCCTCATTTAACACAAGAAGACTTAAAAGAATTTCAGTCAAAGTCCGCATTTTACAATAGAGGTAGAACATACCAGCAAGTAGACAAGGATATAAACAAGGTCCAAGTGTTATACTTTAACTACAAGACTTATACTAACGAAACTTATAAGCTTAAGCAAGTTGGTAGTGGTGGAGAAAAAGTTATAGAAAAAGACGATTCATTTAACCCTCCCGTAGATAAAGAAGGTAATTACAATAGAATACAAAGACAAATAGAGTGCTTGTTTGAAGGTGCTATGGTTGTTGGAACAGAAAAACTATTAAAGTGGGAAAAGGCTAAAAACATGATGAGGCCTAAAAGTGACTTTACTAAGGTTAAGATGAACTACGCTGTTGTTGCGCCGAGAATGTATAACGGCAGGATAGAGTCTTTGGTTAGCCGTATTACTGGTTTTGCTGACATGATTCAGTTGACGCACTTAAAGTTACAGCAAGTAATGTCACGTATGATACCTGATGGCATCTACCTTGATGCTGATGGTTTAGCTGAAATAGATTTAGGTAACGGAACAAACTACAATCCACAAGAAGCTTTAAACATGTTTTTTCAAACAGGTTCTGTTATTGGTAGATCGTTTACTGGTGATGGCGATCAAAATCCTGGAAAAATACCTATTCAAGAAATAAATAGTTCTGGTGGAGGGCAAAAGCTTCAAAGCTTAATAAACACTTACAACTATTACTTACAAATGATAAGAGATGTTACAGGGTTAAATGAAGCAAGAGACGCTAGTACTCCTGACGCTAACTCTTTAGTTGGCATACAAAAGCTAGCTGCAGCTAATTCAAACACAGCCACGAAGCACGTGTTAGAAGCTGGATTATACTTGACAGCTGAAACGGCTGAGCTGCTTTCTTTAAGAATATCTGATATAATAGAGTATTCGCCTACGAAAGAAGCGTTTATACATGCTATAGGAGCTCATAATGTAGCTACACTAGAGGAGATGAGTAATTTACACTTGTATGACTTTGGCATATTTATAGACCTAGCCCCAGACGATGAGCAAAAACAAATGCTAGAAAACAATATACAGATAGCACTGTCTAAAGAGTTAATAGATTTGAATGATGCTATAGATTTAAGAGAGATCAAGAATATAAAGCTGGCAAATCAACTGCTTAAAGTAAGAAGAACTAAGAAGCTAGAAAGAGAACAGCAAATGCAGCAAGAGAACATAAAAGCTCAAGCAGATGCTAACGCTCAATCACAGCAGGTTGCAGCTGAAGCTGAGGTTAAGAAGAAGAAAGATCTAATTCAAGCTGAAATACAGCTAGAGCAAGCTAAATCAGAAATGCAGAACATGATACTTGAAAAAGAAGCTGAAGTTAAAAAGAAGCTTATGGATCATGAGTTTGAGCTGCAGATGAAGATGAAAGAAATGGAGGGTGGATCGATGTCTGATAAAGAAAAAGAAGATAGAAAAGACAAGCGATCTAAAATGCAGGCCACTCAACAATCAGAGCTAATAAACCAAAGAACAAACAATGCTCCACCTAAAAACTTTGAATCATCAGGTAATGATATACTTGGTGGAGTGAATTTATAACACTAATTTATATATTATTTTATTATGGAAGAAAACGAAAACATTGAGGAGGTAAAGTCTGTGGACGAGCAGCCTCAAGTTGAAGAGCAAGTGGAACAAGAGGTAGATTTAAGTAAATTTGAATCAGCTGACGATCCAGATGTAATTAAAGTAGACTTGAGTAAACCTTTAACAACAAAAGAAGATGCCGATACAGAGCAAGAAGCAACAGACGTGGTTGCAGATGAACAAGCCGAAGTTGTACAAGAAGTGGTTGAAGAAGTATCACCAAGGGACGAGGCCGTTCAAACTGAAGAACCCGTTGCAGAATCTACAGAGGTAGAGGATATTGGTGAAGCTTTAAAAGAAGCTGAAGAAGCTGGTAGTCCAGTTCCTGAAAACTTGCAAAAGCTTGTTGATTTTATGAATCAAACTGGAGGAAGTGTTAATGATTATGTTAATCTAAACAAAGACTACAGTGAGATGGATAACTTAACAGCTTTAAAAGAGTATTATAAAACAACAAAACCACATTTAAGTGGTGATGAAATAGAGTTCTTATTAGAAGATCAATTCAAGTACGAAGAAGATGTAGACGATGAAAATCTTATAAGAAAAAAGAAAATAGCCTTAAAAGAGCAAGTTGCGGAGGCTAAAGCCTATTTAGACGGGCAAAAGTCTAAGTATTACGAAGAAATCAAAAGCGGATCTAAACTTCCAGACGAAGCGCAGAAAGCTATTGAGTTCTTTAACCGATATAATGAAGAGTCGGAGCAGAATGCTAAACAGCAAGAAATGTTGAAAGACAAGTTTCTTAAAAAAACAGACAATGTTTTTACCAGCGATTTCAAAGGTTTTGAATACGAGGTTGGTGACAAGAGGTTTAGGTTCAACGTAAAAAATGCTGATGAGGTTAAGAACACTCAAAGCGACATTAATAACTTTGTTCAAAAGTTTTTGGATAAAGATGGTACAATGTCAGACGCTAAAGGTTATCACAAATCTCTATACACAGCGATGAATGCTGATGCTGTTGCTAAACACTTCTATGAACAAGGTAAAGCCGATGCTCTCAAGGAGAGTGTTGCGAAGGCCAAGAATGTGGATATGTCTCCAAGACAAGGACACAATACTATAGAGGCTGGAGGACTTAAGTTCAAAGTGTTAGGTGACGATACTTCGACTTTTAAATTTAGAGGAAAAAAAGGAAGGAAATAGTTTCCTTTCATAACTTTTAAAACAATTTATTATGCCAATACAAGGTGTCCCAGCTGGTAGTTTTACTCCGGCTGCTCAAAAAGTGACGTTGGCCAGTGCATATCTTGACTTCGCAACTGCGGGTGCAAATAACTGGGCTCAACAATATTTACCAGACCTAATTGAAAAAGAAGCTGAAATTTTTGGAAACAGAACTATCGGTGGATTCTTATCTCAAGTAGGTGCTGAAGAATCTATGACTTCTGATCAGGTTATCTGGTCTGAACAAGGTAGATTACATTTATCTTACAATGGTACTGCTGCTGTTGTTGCTGGTAACGACGTGATTACTTTAACTACTGATATTGACGGTGCAGCTGTAGGTGCAACGACTCACGGTATTAGACAAGGTGACATGGTGTTAATCTCTGATGGTAACACTACTGCAACTGCTTATGTTGACGTTGTTACTGCAGGTGCTGCTACTATTGAAGTAGAGACTTATGGTGCTGCAAACTTAGCTGGTGCTGGTATTAACGTTGGTGGTGCTGCTGTATCTTTATTCGTTTTCGGTTCTGAATTCGTTAAAGGTGAAGTAGGACGTAACGCTTCTAACGAGCCTCAGTTCAAGAGTTTATCTAACCAACCAATTATCCTAAAAGACAAGTTTGAGGTATCAGGATCTGATGCATCTGCTATCGGTTGGGTTGAAGTGTCTGGAGAAGATGGACAATCAGGTTACCTATGGTACTTGAAAGCTGAAGGTGATACTCGTACTCGTTTTGCTGACTACTTAGAGATGGCGATGATTGAGTCTGAGAAAGCTGTAGCTAACATTGCTGATTATCAAGGTAACGGTGCGTTAATTAAAGGTACTGAAGGTTTATTCGCTGCTTTAAAAGCTCGTGGTAACCAAGCTTCAGGTATTGATACTGTTTCTCCTCCAGCTGTTAACTTAGCTGAATTTGACGCTATATTAGCTGAATTCGACAAGAACGGTGCTATTGAAGAAAACATGATGTTCTTAAATAGAGATTCATCTTTAGCTATCGACGATATGCTAGCGGGTATGAACTCTTACGGAGCTGGTGGTTCTTCTTACGGTGTGTTCGACAACGAAGAAGATATGGCTATGAACTTAGGTTTCACAGGATTTAGAAGAGGTTCTTATGACTTCTACAAGTCTGACTGGAAATACCTAAACGACAAAGCTACTCGTGGTGGAATCATGGATACTGTAACTAACATTCGTGGGGTTGTAATTCCTGCTGGTGTATCTTCAGTGTATGATCAAGTATTAGGTAAAAACCTAAAACGTCCATTCTTACACGTACGTTACAGAGCTTCTCAAACAGATGATCGTAGATTAAAAACTTGGACTACTGGTTCAGTTGGAGCTGTTACTTCTGATTTAGATGCTATGCAAATGCATTTCTTATCTGAGAGATGTTTAGTTACACAAGGTGCTAACAACTTCATGTTAATGAAGTAAGCAATATTATTAGGTCGAGGGCTTCGGTCCTCGATCTTTTTTTTTATTTTTTATTATATTATATTATGGCAAAAAAACAAACAGCTAAAAAAGTTGAGGTAGCTCCTCAAGTTGAAGAAGTGGTGATCGAAGCACCAGTGGTTAAAGCACCTAAAGTA
>Ga0181395_1000540_pt1 | contig 15884 bp, 12 predicted proteins | sample 18SPOviralmetaG_FD_130124 | JGI IMG/M metagenome (GOLD analysis project Ga0181395, IMG submission 130124) | Marine viral communities from the oligotrophic San Pedro Time Series (SPOT) site, San Pedro Channel, CA, USA - 18 SPOT_SRF_2010-12-16 | ecosystem: Environmental > Aquatic > Marine > Strait...
AGAGGTTTATTAGAAGCACAATTAAGACAACAAGGATTTCAACAAGCGCAACAAGCTGCAGGACTTGCACAACAACAAGCTGCAGGTTTAGCTTCATTACAACCCTCTTTAGCAACTACAACACAACAACAATTAGGTGCTGCGGGAACTCAAAACCTTGCATACCAACAAGCTGTAATCGATGCAGCGGCTCAAGGATCAAGAGAGTCTGCTTACGAACCATACCAAAGAATGCAATTCTTAGGTTCTACAATTGGTGGATTAATGTCTGGATACCCTCAACCTTATATGTCTTCTACTACAGGAGCAGCTGATGGAACAGCTAGTCCTTTAAGTCAAGCATTAGGTGGCGCAGCTACTATTTATGGTTTGGGGAGTTTATTCAAATAATGTTTAATGTATTTAAAAGACCGATGTTTAAAAGAGGTGGTTCAACTCAAGGCACGGGTATTATGTCTCATGTTGAAAGAAGACCTAATTATTCTATAGGTGGTGGAGTTATTCAAGGAAACCCTATGGGAAGTAGAACAGGTTTTGCTTTTCCTGGAATGGAATATTATGGTGAACGTACAGGTCCAATAAAAACAAATCTACCTCAAACACAAGGTCCTCCACGTCCAATAGGTCCTCCAAGACCTACCCCTATAATACCTAGCGGATCACCATATATGGGTGGAATATATGCTGCAGCTCCTATTGCTGCTCAAACAGGATTAGCTTATCTCAATAGACCTAGATCTACTGAAGCATTAAAATATATGAAAGAAATGACTGAAGCAGGTGTAATGGATGAAACATCTGCATTAGATTATCAAAATTATGCGGAAGAACTTATTAAAAAAGATAAACAAGGAAAACCAATTAGCTTTACAGACGCATTTTTTTTAGACCCTAAAACAGGAACATATCCTAAATTTTTAGGTAGAACACAAGATAGACAAATTAAAAAGGCTATGGAAGATGAATTACAAGCACCTGGTTCACCGGGCTATGAAAATAGATTAAAAGAAATGGAAGCAGAAAAAATAGCAGAAGCAACTGCATTAGAAAAAGAAGAAGAAGCAAAAGAATTAGCTGTAATAGCTAAAGCTAAAGCGGCTGCAGAAAAAGATGCTAAATATACTGAATCAGATATTTTAAGTTCTGTTGAAGATGAGAAAAAAATATTAGATAAAATACTACCCGACAATGTATCTACTTCAGAGAAGGCTTTTTTAATTGCGAAAGCAATGAAGGGAGAAACTCTTTCAGATAAATTAGATATTGCTGGAACAGAAGGAATGAAACTTGCTAAAGGTAAATCAGCTCGAGATAGAGAAAAAGCATTATTAGCTTACAAAGGTGCTACACAAAAAGATCTTGCAAAAATAGCAGCAGGCAAAAAAGGATTTTCAGAAAAACAATTTGAAGAAATGTCTAAACTTAAAGCTATTTCAGAAAATACAAAACTACCAGAAAAAGTACGTAATAAAGCTTTAAAAGATTTAGCTTCAAAACAAAGTGTGATTAATATGCTAAGTCCAAAACAAACAAGATTTGATGCAACTAAAACAGGAACAGAATTAAATAATTATAACAAACTAATTAGTAAAATAATAAAAAAACCTAAAAACGATCCTAATTATCAAAGAGATTTAAATGCTATATTAAATACTAGAAGTCTTTTAGCGAATGTTCCTGAAGCTAGAGAAAGACTTTTTGCTTTAGATAAAGTATTAGCTGACGCTGGAATTTTAGAATTTAAAAAAGACGGTGGTAGAATTGGTTATGCTTTAGGTACAGAAAACCCAATGGCTACTAGACCAACAGTAGGTCAAGTTCCTACAGAAGAAACATCTAAATTATCTTTTGAAGATTTAAGAAATAGATTACCAAAAGAAATTACAGATGGTGTTGTTAGATTAATATCAAGTAGCGATCAAGCATTACAAGATTTTTCATACATCAGAACACAAGGTGATGTAGTTAAATTTAATCAAAAGTATGGAGTAAATTTAGTACTACCTGCTGAAGCATAGGAGGCTAAATGGCGGAAGAAAATACAAATATATTCGGAAATCTTTTTTCAGAACCTCAAGAAGAAATTAGACCTGAAACAACAGGTGCTATAGATTATATTACAGACATACCTATAGGAGCAATCAAAGGGGTCAGTCAAGCTGTTCAAGGTTTACTTCAATTAGGCGCAATGCCAATTGATTATGTTGCCAACACAAATTTAATTAGTGCAATTGACAATATTTTTGAAAGAATAACTCCTGAAACAGAAACAAAGGTAGGAGACATTACTTCTATTTTAGGTCAATTTGCTTTACCTGCAGGAGCTGCAATTAAAATAGCTAATGGAGTTTTAAAATTAAATAAAGCAAGTCAAATTGTTAAGTTAAGTAGTTTACCTAGTGTAGGTGCTAAAAGTGCAGAGCTTGCGAAAAGAGCTGGTTATTATGGAAGCATTGGTGGTATTACTGATTTTGCAGTTTCTACTCCAGGAGATTTAGAAACATTATCTCAAACGATGGGTTTTGGCGAAGATTACAAAGGAGATGAATTAGAAGGATCTCTTAAAGCAGCAGAATTTTTTAAAGAAAAAATTAGATTCGGAGCAGAAGGCGCTTTACTAGGAGGTGGCTTAACTGCAGCATTACCAGTAGCTGGAACATTAGGTTTTAAATATGGATTAAAACCTGCAGGAAAAGCAGTTGGTTATGTAGGAGGTAAAACTTTAAGAGCAATAGATTACACTGTGTTTAATCCTTTAAGTAAAATTATTGGTAGTGAAACAGCAGGTAAAGGAGCAAGAACTACAGCAGAATTTTTAGGAAATCAAAGTACTCGATTAAGAAAAGCGTTAAACATTCCTAATCCAAAAGATTGGAAAAATTATAGTATAGCTCCAACTGCACCTTTTAAAGAAAGATTTTTTAAAAAATTAGACAATGTTAAAAATGCATTTAAATCTGACGGTGCTTTAAGTGCTAGTCAAGCAGAAGAATTAAGAAAATATGAAAATTTAGTTCAGTCACAAGAAAAAGGTTTAGTTAAAGTAATGAACCAAATAGATGGTCAATTTAAAGAAATTGCTAAAGGAGCTGATGTTTTAGAACTTCCAAGGTATTTACAAACTGCAAAACTAAAATATCCAAAACCAATTACAGCTGTAGATGATCAAATGTATTTAAGAAATAATGATTTATTATATGATTATTTACAAGCAAGAAGAGTTAAAACTACAAAGGACGGAAAAGAATTATTTAAAGATTCGGATGAAGCTATTGAAATATTAAATAAGCTACCTAAAAATACACAAAAAAATGCTAAAGAATTAAAAAAAAGAATTAATGATTTAAGTTTACGATACGGAAAACTTTTGTCTGAAAACACTGATGATGCTCTTAAAGATCTAGGTGCAAGTATTGTTGATAGTGGTGGAGCATATTTAAAACAAGTATTTAGTGTAATGAAAAACAAAGCTTATACTTTTAATCCACAAAAAGTAAATAAAGCAAAAGATTTTTTTAAAAAATTTACAGTTCCTAAAATAGAATCTTCTCAACCTAAATTAATTTCAGATTTAATGCAGAAGAAAAGTATTAGTAGACAAGAAGCTGTAGACTTATTAACCGATAATACAATGACTCAATTACAGAAATCTTTAATTGAAAGTAATAGAAGTCCAGAATCTTTATTTCAATTAGTAGCTAATACATTTAAAATTAGTAAGAAAGGTGAACTTTTAGATATTACTAAAAAAGTTTTAAAAGACGGAAAAGAAGTAGAAGTGTTTACATCACAAGGAACTTTAATAAAAGCAGGAGGATCTGTTCCTGATATTATGAAAAAAGCTTTAGATGGTGAGGGCTTTGAAACAGTAAGTAAAGCTTTTTTAGAACCTTTAAAAGATTACAGAGCAGCTGTTACAGATACTTTTTTACAGACAGCTAAACAAATATACAAAAAAGATTTTTTTGATAAGTTTGCAGAAAATGGTTTAAGAAATGGTTATGCTTTTAGATCTATTGAAGAGGCTACTGCAGCAGGTGTAACAAATCCAAATAATTTAACAGCGGTAACTGCAGACCTTAATCCTGGAAGTAAAACTTTTGATTTATTTGAAAGTAAATTATTTAACAGTGGTATCAAACGTAGTGGAGAAGGAACTACAGGTTTATATGTTACTCCTGAAATAGCAAATGCAGTTAAAGGTACAGAAGAATATTTATCTAGAATGTATGACATTCCTTTATATAGTGCATTGATGTCAGTTAAAGCAGCAGGTCAAATTGGTAAAACAGTATTTTCTCCAATGACACAAATTAGAAACGTATCAACAGCTTCTTTTTTTGCTTTAGCTAGTGGTTTAATTGGAGGTAGAGTAAGTTTAACAGATGCCTTTAAATTAATGGCTGATGATATTTTTCCAAGTAAATTTATAAGTGCATCTGATGTCGCTAAAAAAATGGAAGACAGAATAGCAAGAGGAGTAGTTGATCAAAACATAGAAGTTAATGAAATTAAAACTGTTTTAGAAAAAGCTAAAAACGGTAAATTTACTTTATCTGCTTTAATGGAAAATCCAACAGTTAAAAAAGCTTTTGATTTATATCAAGGAGGTGACAACGTTTGGAAAATATATGCAGATGATTTTTATCAAGATGCATTAGGTCAAGCTTTTCAATATAGTGCTAAAGGATTAAGAGGAGATGCTGTAGTTAGAGAAAATATAATTGATTGGTATAGAACAGTTGGAAAACAAGATGATGTTGTAGAAGAATTAATAGAAGCTAATGCTAAAATTGCTAAGATAGATGCAGACTTAGCAAAAGCTACTCCTGCAACACGACAATCATTATTAAATCAAAAAGAAAATTTAGTTCAAAACTTTAAAGATGTAAAAGATATATCTGCTTATTTAGTTACTAATACAATACCTACCTACAGTAAAGTACCTGCTATTATAAAAAATATTAGAAACTTACCTCTTGGAAACTTCGTAGCTTTTCCAGCGGAAATATTAAGAACAAGTGCACATTTAATTGAAATAGGTGCAAGAGAATTAACAAGTACCAATCCGTTTATTAGACAAATGGGAGCAAGAAGACTTGTAGGTGCTTCGGCTGTGTTTGGTGGAACAGGTACTATCATTGCAGAAACTGCAGAAAAAATTACAGGAGTATCACAAGAAAAAATGGATGCATTTAAAAGATCTGTAGCGCCTGACTATCAAAAAAACTCAACGCTAATTCCATTAACAGAATCTGATCAAAACGGTAATTTTAAATATTTTAATTTTTCTTACACTAATCCTTATGATTCAATGCTTAGACCTATAAATGCTGTACTAAATGCATATGGCAATGGAACTTTAACTAATCAAAGCGCAAGTCGAATAGTATATAACGCATTAATTTATGATACTTTAAATGATACTCCTGGTGCTCTTACAGAGTTTTTTGATCCTTTTGTAAGTGAATCTATTGGAGCTGGAGCAATAGCTGATTTAACTTTAAGAGGTGGTAAAACTAAAGAAGGTAGAACTATTTTTTATGAACAAGATACGGCTATGGAAAAAATTGATGCTTCTTTAGGACATTTAATAGCACAGTTAGAACCAGGTGCTTCAAGAAGTTCAAGAAGAGTATGGAAAGGTGTTACTCAAGATTTTACTGATTACGGAACTACTTATGACAGTGCAACAGAATTAACTGCATTAATGTCAGGACTTCGTGTTGAAGAAGCAAAACCTATGGATAGTTTACCTTTTATTGTAACTTCATATAATAAAGACATAAATAATATTAGAAATAAATTTTCATCTAATGTTTATAGACCAAACATAAGTGTAGAAAATAGAATAGGCTATATGACAGAATATTTAAAAGATAATTATGATACTCAAAGTAGAATGTATCAAACTATTAAAGACATGGAAGCTATGGGTGCGGACAGTTCTGATATTGAAGAAAAGATAAGTGTTCGATTAAAAAACAAAAAAAGAGTTGCTGCATTATTAGATGGAGAATTTATTGCACCTAACTTAAGTGAATCTACTTTGGAGTCTACTATAGATAGATTATATGAGGAGAATCCAGAGGAAGCTAGTAAGATAGAAACACAATTTGATACAGCTGTAGATTTTTTTGAGGATATAAGAAGCGACTTACAAGAAATAGAATTAGGTCAAAATCCTGATATTATCACTAATACAATTAATAGTATTATAAATCCAAGAGCTCAAACAGGATCTGTACCAACAACAATAGAACCCGTAGCTCCAATAGCACCACAAGCTACCTTACCTACACCTAACTTTACACAAGGAACAACGACAGCTGTACAAAATCAACAAGCAAATCTTGGTCAAAGGTTTTTAAATCAAGGACAACAATACTCTTCACTTTCAAGTTTAGATAAGTTAAAAGCATTTGGAGACGATTTTTTAGTTTAGGATAATTTATGGACATTAATCAATTATTACAATTTTATGCAGACCAAGGTATCTCAAGTAGGCCTGAACCTATAAACCAAGGTATCGCAGCCGTGGATTATACAGCACCTATCATGCCTAAAATAATCGAGGACCAAGGATCTAGCAGTGATGATCAAATAATCATAGATCCAACAAAACAAGGTATTGGTGCTTACGAAGGAATGCCTATAAGATTTAGAGACATTGCAGGCTTATTTATGAATCCATTATATGGTGTACCTAATATTATGGCTAGATCAGCTGGATATGAAAGTGCAATTGACTTTGCTAAACAACAAGGTCAAACATTAATAGATCAAAGAAAAGGAAGATTAGATATAACTTCAGACGCTGGTTTTGAAGGTAGTGGTGGTAGATCTGCCTCTGAACAAAGTTTTTCTGATACACAATCTTATGGAGGAGGCGGCACTATGGATGACCTAGGTGCTGATACATTTGCATAATGGCTAAAGACAACGCATTACAAAGAATAGACTCTCACGAAAAACTCTGCAGAATTATGCAGAAACAAACTCACGACAAAATGTATCAATTAGAATCACAAATTACTAGAGTAGAAAGAATATTATTAGTATCTATGGGGGCTGTTATATCTGGTATGGGTGGTGTTATTTTAATTCTCTTAGAAAAACTTTAGATCCATTCTTTTAATTCATCACCAGTAATTTTAGTAGCTATATTCATTTTATTACGAAGTGCTTTTACTATTTTTTCATCAATAGTTTTCTCAGCAATAATATCTATATAAGTCATTTTTCTAGTTTGTCCTGCTCTATTAATTCTAGCTTCAGATTGAATTCTTTTCTCATAGTCATAACCATTAGCATAATAAACCATAGTATTTGCACCGGTTAAAGTAATACCATAACCACCTGTTTGAGGAGTACCAATTATAAATCTAACTTTACTATTAGGATCTTGAATTTGTTTAATAGCATTTTGTCTTTCTTCATTTGTTGTATCACCATAATAAGTTACATAAGAATCTTTACCAAAAGTTTTTTCAACAGCTTCAATGATAGAAGCAATATCATTTCTATAGTGAGCCCAAATGACTGCTTTGTTTTCTACTTCTTGTAATATATCTACTAGAGTAGATAATCTATCATTCTTAATTTTTTTAATTGATCCATCATCGGCTGTAAAATGGCCACAAGTAATTTGATGTAATCGCATTAACTGAACCATAGCTGATTGTGTTGTCATCATTTTGCCATCAAGTTGTGCTAGAGCAACTTGCTTCATTTGATTATATATCTTTTGTTGTTCAGGTGTTAATTGAATGATTCGTTTTGTGTAAGTATAATCAGGTAAATCTAAACAATCTTCTTTCAGACAACGATAAGAAAAAGGTGATAGCTTTTCGGATAATTCTGCTAAATTTCTATACGCAACTACAATTTGTACAGATCGACCACCAAAATTAGCTGTCTTCATAACAGCATATCTTGTTCTAAATGAATAATAAGAAGCATGGTCTAATAAAAACTCATCTAAAAATTCACATTGTTTATATAAATCTAATGGAGATTTAGTCACTGGTGAACCTGTAAGTATTCTTCTGTATTTAGCAGCCTTGCCTAGAGCTACAATATTCTTAGTTCTTTTAGCATCTGGGTTTTTAATAGTAGTTGATTCATCAATGGCCATTAATGTTTGATGACTGTTTAAGAAACTAGAAGCAAAATCTAATCCTTTCTTAGTAGAAAAAGCTTCTACGTTCATAATCAATAGTTTAAGTTTGTGTGTTTCTTCAAACAAAGTACTTAATTTTGATTGTTGTTTTTTATTAATATTAGCTTTCCAAAGCACCATATTCTTTTCAATATGGTCAACCATATGGACAGGAACTTCTGTGTCATACCAATTTTGATATACCCCTTTTGGAGCAACAATTAAAGCTGCATTGATTTTACCTTTATCATAAAGCATAGAAATATTGTCAATAAGGACTTTAGATTTACCTGTACCCATTTCCATAAAATAGGCAAATACTTCCTTATTCCACGACTTTTCTAACGCAGTTATTTGATGCTCATAAGGCTTTGTTTTAAACTTATAATTCATAGTAATATTAGTCTTTATCTTTCTAATTATTTTATATATAAACAAATAGAATATGTCAACGAAAGAAACTTTAGACTACAAAACTATTAAAAGTCCTGAACCTAGTGTGTTCTTAATACAGGAACTTCCTGGTACACAAGCTGGAAGACCTAAATTTAATATTATGGGTGTTCAAAGGTATGGTAAAATCAAGGTTTGTTTACCTGAATTCTCACAAATTGTGTTATCTCCGGGTCCTTTAATTTTTAGATTAAGAAAACTTTTAGAAAATTATACACCAAAAGATTATTTATTACTTACAGGTGATCCTGCAATTATTGGTGTAGCGTGCGCAATTGTCGCAGATAAAACGAATGGTAAGTTTAATTTATTAAAGTGGGATAAACAAGAGAAAACTTATTATCCCGTTGAAATTAATTTATATGAAAAAGGAGCTATTGAAGATTGACATTGATAAAATAATTGTTTACAAGAAAGCAGAAAGTTAAAAAATAAACAAGGAGAAGAAAACATGAACCAAATAAACTTTGAACAAGATAAGTCAGAGTCTATAGAACAAACGAATGATGTTAAATCATTATCCGATCAAGTTCTAAAACTTCGTAGTCTAGAAGATCAAGTTAAAGACGCAGAAGATAATCTAAAAAAACTTAAACAAGAGGCAGATGTAATTTCATCTGAAGTCATTCCAACTATGATGGTTGAAATGAATGTCTCTACATTGAAATTAGCAGACGGATCCGCTGTAGAAGTGAAACCCGTCTACGGTGCTTCAATTCCTGTAGCAAAGAAGGAAGAAGCATTTAACTGGCTTCGTAAAAACGGCTTGGGTGATCTTATTAAAAATGAGGTTACTGTTTCCTTTGGTCGTAACGAAGATAACAAGGCTGCAGAATATGCTGACCTTGCGGTAGGGAATGGATATCAACCTGTCCAGAAACTAAAGGTTGAACCCATGACCCTCAAAGCACTAGTTCGTGAGCGTCTTGAAGCTGGACAAGAGATGCCCACGGACTTATTTAACGTGTTCGCAGGAAGCCGAACAAAAATCACTAGAACATAGGAGGAATAATCATGAGTAGTGAAAAAAGAACAAAGAACCAAGGAACATCGGACATAGCAAACAAAGCTACAGCTGGTGCATTGTCTGTCAATCTGTTTGAAGCAGATGCAGATAAAGGATTAGGTAATATAGGTCATGATGATCTTGCATTACCTTTTCTTAAAATACTAGGACAACTATCTCCAGAAGTTAATAAGAGAGATGGGAAATACATTAAAGGTGCAGAACCTGGAATGATTTTCAACTCTGTTACAGGAGAGTTGTTTGACGGTGAAAAAGGGATCCAAGTGGTGCCTTGTCATTACAAGTTAGAATACATTGAATGGCAAGACAGAGGCGAAGGATCAGGTGCTCCGGTAGGAATACACCCTTCTTCAAGCGACATCTTAACTAAAACTAAAAGAGATGCTTCTTATAAAGATAGATTACCAAATGGTAACTATGTAGAAAAGACAGCAAGTCACTTTGTAATAGTTAACTCAGAAAATCCATCAACTGCTTTGATTTCAATGAAATCAACTCAATTAAAGATAAGCAGAAAATGGAATAGTATGGTGTCTAGTATAAAAATGAAGGGTAAAAACGGTCTATTTACTCCGGCATCTTATAGCCACATTTATCAGTTAAGAACTGTTCAACAGTCTAATGATAAAGGAACTTGGTTTGGATGGGAAATTAGTAAAGTCGGTGCAGTTGAAGATGCTGCGCTTTACCAACAAGGTAAAAGTTTTTCTGAAAGCGTTTCTAAAGGAGACGTTCAAGTTAAACACGGCGAAGCTAACAAAACGGAAAATAAAACAGGAACACACTTCTAGTTTTTTAACATTGGTATGGGCGAAGAAAGTCGCCCATACTATTTAATTTATGGAAGATATATTTATAAAAGCTTTTTCAGGCTTACAAAGAAATTTTGGTGTAGCAGATCTATCGCAAACGACTATAGATCCTTCTACAGGCAAAGCTAAACCCGTATATAAATGGGTACATAGAGCTATTACAAAAAATGATTACTTAGAACATTTAAATGGATCTACCTCTATAGGTATTCAACCGTGTGATGACCAAGGTATGGCAAGATTTGGTGCCATTGATATAGATGATAAACAACATAGCTATAAAGATTTTCCTTTTAAAAAATATTTAGACATTATTCAAAAATACAAACTACCTTTAGTCCCTATTAAATCTAAAAGTGGTGGAATGCATTTATATGTATTTCTAAAAGAACCTATCAAAGCTGCTACTATAAGAAATTTTTTAGAGAAATTATTGTTTGCTTTAAAACTTCCAACTAACATAGAGATATATCCTAAACAAACAGAACTTGGAAAAGACTCTGATGATAAATACATTGATGGACAATTTATAAATATTCCTTACTACAACAAAACAGAACGAACAGCTTTTAATTTTGATGGAGTCCCTTTTACTTTTGATCAATTTGTACAAGTCATTAATGCTAATACTTACACAGCAGATGAACTAGAAGAATTTGGTATTACTCATATGAAAGAAATACTAAGTGGAGGAAGTGAAGAATTTTCTGATGGTCCTCCTTGTCTAGGCATACTAACAAAAGAAAAACTTAGCGATGGCCGAGATAGATTTTTATATAACTACGCAGTATTTGCTAAAAAAAAATACCCAGATAATTGGGAGGAGATGGTTAAAGCAGCTCCAAGTAAATATTTTCAAACAGATGCACAAGGTATTTTAGATTGGACAGAAGAAAAAACTAAAAAGAAACTAGCCTCTTGGAAAAGAGAGATGAAGGGACATACTTGTAATGAAGATCCTATCCAACCTGTTTGTGTAAAGGCAGAATGCAAACATAGAAGATTTGGATACTTATCTGATAAAAGAAAAGTGTTTCCTCCTTTAACAGGGTTACAAAAAATAAATTATCCAGAACCTGAATATACTTTTAATGTTACTGTAGGTGAGAGCACAAAAGAAGTTAGAGCAAAGACTATAAAACAAATTATTATTCAAGATGAACTTAGAGCTATCATTGGTAACTCAGCAGGAATCGTACCTCCAAAAGTAAAACAAGATGCTTTTCAAGATATATTAGATGGTTTGTTTCCACCTAAATTAATTACACCTCCACCAAAAGGAACTACCCCTGAAGAACTATTAGATGAATATTTAATTCTTTATCTTAAAGGTCCTAAAGCAGAAAACTATGCTGCATTTAAAAGTGGTGCAACTTTGATTGATGGTGATGAAGCTTTCTTTACTTATAATAATTTTTATAACTCATTGAAGAATAAAGAATGGAAAGAAAAAAGAGATAGAACAGCAGAGATGATGCAAACTTTATTTAAAGCAGAGTTTGCTATTAAGAAAAGATTTCCTAAAAAAGATGGAAATGAAGATAGTAAATATCCTGCCGTATCTGTAGTTAAGATACCTATTGAATCTAGAGATCTAAGTGTAACTAAAGGTGAGATAATACCTCTTAAATCTAAAGAGGATATAATGTAATGATTACAAAGATTTTTGGTCCTCCAGGTACAGGTAAAACAACAACTTTATTAAATCACGTTAAAAACTTTATTTTAAATGAAAAGATAGATCCCAAAAAAATAGGCTACTTTGCATTTACAAAGAAAGCAGCTAGGGAAGCTAAAGAAAGATTATTAAAAGATAAAGAAGTATCTCATTTATTAACTAAAGATGACTTAGAAAATTTTAGAACACTACATTCTTTTGCCTTTCAAACTATTAGTATGAGCGAAGATAGAGTAATGCAATCAGAACATTACGAACAAATAGGTAGAGATTTAAATTTAAGAGTTACTGACGGTGGAGATGAAAGTGGTTATTTAAGTTTTAATAGTGAATACTTTAAACTTATTAATAAAGCTAGAGTAAAAAATATTTCAGTAGAAGAAGAGTTTAACTCCAATGAATGGAGTAGAGAAATAGATTATGAAACACTCGGACATATTTATTTGAATTATAATAATTTTAAAAAAAATAATACCTTATATGATTTTAATGATATGATTGATTTGTTTGTTAAAAAGAAAAATGATTGCCAAGAATTAGAATATATTTTTATTGATGAAGCTCAAGATCTATCACCTATCCAATGGAATATGTTTGATGTTTTAAAAACAAAATGTAAACATTTATTTTTAGCAGGAGACGATGACCAAGCTATATTTGCTTGGGCTGGTGCTGATGTTAAAAGATTTTTAAATGAACCTGCAGATGAGATAGTATTAGATCAATCAGAAAGAGTTCCTCTATCTGTACAGAATCTTTCAAATGTTATCTTAAGTAGAATTAAAACAAGGAAAGAGAAAAACTATCTAGCTAAAAAAGGAAACGAAGGTAAGGTAGAATACATTTATGATACAGATAATCTAGATCTAACTAAAGATAGGTGGTTAATTTTAACAAGAACAACTTATCGAAGAGATAAAATTTGTAAACAGCTTAGAGAAAAAAGTATGTATTATAAAACAAAATACGGAAAAAGTTATGATGCAAAATTATATAAATGTATATTAAAATGGGGAGAACTTACAAAAGGTAATACTATAACAATATCTGATTGTAAGGATGTATTTGATTATCTAGGTAAAGATTTTCCTGAAAGTGAATTAAAAAATAAATCAGATGTTAACATAGAAGATATTGGTTATTCTAAAAAAGATATATGGTATCAAGTTTTTGTTAACGCAGATCAAGAAGAATGTTTCTACATAAGAACAATGTTAGGAAACAAAGAAAAATTATCAGACGAACCTAGAATAGAAGTATCAACCATTCACGGAGCAAAAGGTGGAGAAGAAGATAATGTTATTTTAGTTTTAGATAATACCAAAAGAATAAGAGACTCAGTAGAGTTAAATCAAGACAAAGAGGATGAGGAGCATAGAGTTTGGTATGTAGGAGCAACTCGATCTAAACATAATCTATATGTCTTAAAACCAGCAAAAGAAAGGTACGGTTATCAACTATGACGGATAGTAGTATATTCAAAGATCTAGAACCACAAGAAAAGCAGATAGGAGGAAAACATTATAAAAATTTTCACATTCAACCTTATGAATTTATTTCAAAAAATAATCTTTCGTTTTTCCAAGGGAATGTTATAAAATATGTGTGTAGATATCTTACAAAAAATGGTATAGAAGATTTAGAAAAGATAATACATTATTGTGAATTAGAAATTAAGAAATTAAAAGATATGAAAAGGAAGAAGAAGTGAGGGTACCTTTATTTACAGCACAGACTGAATGGATTGAACCTGAAGAATATCCTGATCTACGTCAATATGAAGAGATAGCAGTCGACTTAGAAACAAGAGATCCTAATCTTAAAAAGAAAGGATCTGGAGCAGTTATTGGTAATGGTGAAGTTGTAGGTATAGCTGTAGCTGTACCTGGAAGAAAGTTTTATTTTCCAATTGCTCACGGCTCAGGACCCAATATGGATCGAAAGAAAACTTTAGAATGGTTCAAAGATACGATGGCGACAAATGCCGTAAAAATATTTCACAATGCAATGTACGATGTATGTTGGATTAAAGCTATGGGTATTAAAATAAATGGTTTGGTTGTTGATACAATGATTGCAGCTTCCTTAGTAGATGAAAATAGATTTCAATATTCTTTAAACTCTGTTTCTTGGGATTACTTAGGCCATGGTAAAAATGAACAAGCTTTAAATCAAGAGGCTAAGTCTAGAGGACTAGATCCAAAAGCAGATATGTGGCAACTACCTGCAATGCATGTTGGAGCTTATGCAGAAAAAGATGCAGAGTTAACTTTAGAATTATGGCAAGCATTTAAAAAAGAAATTATACATCAAGATATAGAATCTATATTTAATCTTGAGACAGATCTTTTCCCTTGTTTAGTTGATATGAAATTTAAAGGGGTTCGTGTCGATATCGAACGAGCTCATAAATTGAAAGAACAACTATGTACACAAGAAGAGCAATTAATGCACCAAGTAAAAGCAGAAACAGGTATAGATGTGCAAATATGGGCAGCAAGATCGATAGCCAAAGTTTTTGACAAACTTGCTTTGCCTTATGAAAGAACTGAAAAATCACAATCTCCCTCCTTTACTAAAAACTTTTTACAAGAACATAATAATCCGTTAGTACAGAAAATAGCAAAAGCTAGAGAAATAAACAAGGCTCATACGACATTTATTGATACGATTATAAGGTACGAAAACAAAGGCCGAATACACGCTGACATCAATCAAATAAGATCTGATCAAGGTGGTACAGTTACAGGAAGGTTTTCTTACTCAAATCCGAATCTTCAGCAACTACCTGCAAGAAACAAGGATCTTGGACCTATGATTAGATCTTTATTTTTACCTGAAGAAGGATGTACTTGGGGTTGTTTTGATTACTCTCAACAAGAACCAAGACTCGTTGTTCACTATGCTGCCTTACATAATTTTCCTTCGGTCTACGATGTTGTTGATTCTTACAAGGATGATGTTAATACAGATTTCCACAAGACTGTAGCTGAAATGGCTAACATACCAAGATCACAAGCTAAAACAATTAACTTAGGATTATTCTATGGTATGGGCAAAGCAAAATTACAAGCTGAGTTAGGTGTATCAAAAGAAAAAGCTGCAGAATTGTTTGAACAGTATCACGCTAAAGTACCTTTTGTTAAACAATTAATGAGCAGCGCATCTAACAGAGCTCAAGAACGTGGTCAAATTAGAACCTTACTTGGTAGACTTTGTAGGTTTCCTCTATGGGAGCCGAATATGTTTGGTATGCACAAAGCCTTGCCTCATGAAGAAGCACTCCAGGAACACGGACCAGGGATTAAAAGAGCTTATACTTACAAATCTTTAAATAAATTAATACAAGGATCTGCAGCAGATATGACAAAAAAATCTATGTTAGAATTATATAAAGAAGGTATTGTAGCTCATATACAAATTCACGACGAATTAGATGTTTCAGTTGAGTCTGAAAAGCACGCTAAAAAAATTGTTGAAATTATGGAAAATGCTGTTAGTTTGGAAGTCCCCAACAAAGTTGACTATGAGTCTGGGTCAACATGGGGAGATATTTATGATTAATTATGGCTTATTTAAACGCAAACATACCTGTAACATATGCACAAATTAGGAGAGAATATTTATATGATCTTAAAAAGCATCATGGAGAAGTTGAAGACTGTATCATCTTCGGTATTACGAGTCTTACAGGACGTGCTATATTATTTCACGCGATAATGGAGAATGGCGCAGTATTTTATCGCCTGCCAA
>Ga0181395_1000545_pt1 | contig 15773 bp, 20 predicted proteins | sample 18SPOviralmetaG_FD_130124 | JGI IMG/M metagenome (GOLD analysis project Ga0181395, IMG submission 130124) | Marine viral communities from the oligotrophic San Pedro Time Series (SPOT) site, San Pedro Channel, CA, USA - 18 SPOT_SRF_2010-12-16 | ecosystem: Environmental > Aquatic > Marine > Strait...
TCTTGAGCGGGAAAATGTGCGCCAAGATCGCCCGAAGAAAGTTGTATTCTTTGGCTATATTCATGATGCATCCAAGGGAAATCTCCCCTGTAACTGTTTCCAAAAACTGTGTTGAGATAACATGTGCTTTGTTCTACTATTCTAAAGTTTTGTGGATTTGCAATCTGTATAATTTTCCACATGGCTTGTATGTATTTTGTTCTTGCTACATTATGCCAGTTGCTATGAAATTTTTTAGTTTGTTCTAATACTCTTTCCGCAGCGCTATTTCCTGTAATAGAGTCTGGATATAGAGTATACATATTGTTGCCCTGCATGTCTTGCATCAGACCTCTAGCAGAACAATAGCTATGATCATTTAAAATTTCTACACACTTATTGATACCGTCTACATCAATAAAGTCGTCGTTATCCATCAATAAAGTCGTATCTGTATCTATCTTCATAGCGGCGCTTGCCATTTTTTTGTAAAAGTCTTCAAGCGTAGCATCAAAAGGATATCTTATGTATTCATAGTTTAGATTTTCAAAATTTTGCTTATTTAGTAGCGCTAACTCTACACGATGATCTTGTCCTCCATCAGCTATCCATATTTTATAAGGAAACTTTTCAGTGTTCCACTTATTCATAAGTCGCATTGTATAGTGGCTTCTGTCTTTTAGAACAAGTAATATAGAAAAATTCATATTATACCTTCCTAGTTTCAACGTTTATCATAAGATCTCTGTCGCCTTTCCACTGAAACTTTTCGATGGACGGTTCACTAAATCCTAGCTTTTTACAAATGGCTTTAATTTTTGGCACGGTATAAGCGTTTTTATGAAATTGTCCTTGTCCGTTTTGTGTTCCAAATATACTAGCGGTCAAATAGCCCCATCTATTGTCTGTGGAGTATGAGTAATTTCCAAACCAGTGCTGCTGTTCTATAGCTTCATTATCGTCTCTGAAAAAATCTTTCCAGTCATCTTCTGCGTCTAGCCACTTCTTAACACAGTCCTCAAAATCTGGCACACAGAATCGCAACAATCCGTTAGACTTTAAGACCCTCTTTGCTTCGTAGAAGAATCTTGACTCTTCTTTAAAAGAAAAGTGTTCTATCAAAGCGTCACATCTAACTTCGTCTACAGAACTACTAGAGAATGGTAGTATCAGAACATCGGCCTGAATAAATTCTAGGTCTTCCTTTATCTCTATGTTTGGGTATCTTCTTTTAATGTCTTCTATAGAATCCATATCTATATTAACATACTCTTCTAAAAGTCTGGAAGCGCATCCTAAATTCAGTTTAATCATTTAATATTTCCTTTAGTTTAGAGGTATTCATACTGGTGTCAGGCGCTATGCATACATCTTTTACGTCTTGTCTCGTTATCTTTTTAATTCTTGTATTTTTCTTAGAGGCAAAGTCATATACGCTTTGAGAATCGCCTCCTAAATTTATAACACCCTTTTCGTTCAATAGTTTAAGTATAATTCTAGCGGCTTCAAAATTATACATCAGACTTTTCTTAACGTCGGTTAATGCTTGCCCGTGGGGAAATGGGTAGTCGCATATACACGTTCTAAGTATTAACGAGTTATCGTACATTCTTACGGCGCATTCTCCACCAAGCTTTGACCATCCGTATTTAGTAACGCCGTCAGAATTACCAATAAAAGGAGAGAGAGCATCATCTTCATTATAGTCTCCATCTGTGCCGGGATACACATAGTCTGTTGATATATAAACTAATTTAATATTGTGCTTCATACACGCTAAAACAACATTAGATGTACCAATTATGTTGGCTTGGATGCTTTTATCCGGGTTATCTTGATGCTTGCGCATGGGTCTTGTGTATGCGGCAGCGTGGATAAACACGTCTGGATTGTGATGTTTAATTTCATCTTCTATTTCCCAAAGATTAAAAACATTCATCTCTTGTCTACTAGGCGCTACAATGTCGTGACCATTAGACTGTTCTATTATATTTTGGGCAAGCTTACCTTTGCCGCCTGATATCATTATTTTCATGAAAACTTTCACTTTTTAGCGTGATTACTTCAGCGAAACACTAAGTCATTTTTAAATCTGGCTTTTGTAGCTTCGGGATTTGGATCTTCTGTTTCTATTGACCAATACATAATTCCTATAGTTTTTCTATCTTTGCCCTTGGTGATTTCTGGAAAGCCATGCCAAGAGTTTTCTTCAAACTTAAATATGTTCAATCTGTTAAATTTATATTGTAGTCTACAATGCTCTTGCCCGTTATGCAACCTAAGATCGAATGAGTGATCATAGTCTTCTGATAGACCCAAAACAACACTGTACTGCCTTTTCCAGCTTGGATTTAGAGCGTGTCTTTCTGCATCAATATGCATACCAAGAAAGCCGCCTTCGTCATTTTTGTTTGGAGTTATCATCATGCCGCCACCGTACCCAGATATGTCTGGAAAAGCGTTTTTAGTCATTCCTGTCATAAGATTTGGGTCAAAATTAAGAGCTATATAATCTGCGACTAGCGAACACTCTGTTGTCCAACTATTTCTAGATGCTGGCGAACACATCTGAATTTGACCATCTTCTTTTCCATAACGAACCCAAGTTTTTTCATCTATTTTGTTAAAACTTTCAGAAGCAGCCCTAACGATAGATTCAGACGGAATAAAATCATCTATATACCAAGCGTTAAAATTCTCATAGGGTTTAACTAGCATTTATAAAGTCCTTCCAGTTTGTTATGTAATCGTCTTTATTGTATTTTGTATTGCAGATAGAAAGCAGTATGGAGTCTTCAGATTGATAAATCTGTTCATCCCAAATCATTTCCGGTATATACAGCCCCTTTGTTGGATCGTCTAGTAAAAAATCTTGAGAATAGCCTTGTTGATCCCTACAGATGCACAATATAGAACCTGTCAGACAGAATAATATTTGACAGGTATTGTAATGCGCGTGTTTACCTCTTGGGTTTTGCGACTGCACTCCAGAAACGTAGAAAATTCTTTTGATTTCAAATGGCGCATCTTCTATGGGTACAAGTAGTCCGTCTTCTGAAAATCCTGTAAAGTTAATTACTTTTACATCATCTACTGTATTCACTTATTGACAACCCCCCAGTCTTCTCCAAAAGATCCCGGAGGTGTCTTCCATTCATCTTTAGGATTGTATTTATGAGTTAGATAATACATCATGATAGACTCTGGCTGAAGCGCCATATACCCATGCCAAATTCCCGGTTCTATCGTCAAAACCTTATGATTCTTGTCAGATATGTATTCCCATTCTACCTTCACAGATCCGTCTTGTTGGGGTACGCCAAGACCCACTTTAAAGGAACCTTTGGGACAGAACCAGTAATCTGTTTGTAGAATATGTTTATGCCAAGCTACGATATGGGATGTAGAATTTACATGAGTAATATTTACTTGACCATCTACTTCTGGAAATATATTTAGAAGTCTTTGACCTCTATCGTCTTCATGATATTGAACGCTCATAGTAATTTAACCGTAGGGACATGAGTAATAAATTTTCCATTAAAATCCTGTTCTTTATTTCTAATTTCTTGAGCAAAATTCCAAGCTCCCAAGAAGGCAAAATCAATAGTGTTATTAAACCCTTGTTCTGGTGATATAATTGGTATATGAACACCCGGAGAATATTTGTTTTGTTTCTCTGGCGTTGTGTCTGTTATATATTGTATCAAACCCGGCCCAATATTGCAATAGTTAAATATAGTTGTAGACTTGGAAGTTGCTCCATAGCTTATAACCTTCTTACCTAGTTCTTCGCATCTTATAAGAAGCTGTCTCAAATCAAGCTTGGATTGTTGCACTTTTTCCGCAAAGCGTTCCATAGTGTTTAGGGTATACAAACCTAAAAGTCTTTCTAAATCTAAATTATTTTGTACACTTTTATGGGGATTTGCAAAGTTAGATCTTTTGGCCCAGATCCTATTAGACCCTCCATGAACATCCGTATTATCAACCTTTACTATTGTCAAACCGTTTCTTTCCAATATTTTATTTAGAGCGGTTACAGAAAAGATGTGCGGATGCTCATCATATATTTGATCATAAGAATTTACATTTATCATTTCTGCCAAAGAAGGATCTTCAAATACAAACACCCCATTCAGACTTAAAATACTCTCTACAGCAGAGAATGCTTCGTCTAGATCTGGTATGTGGCACATGCAATTTGCAGAAAATATTAGGTCCATATCACCTTGTTCTACTAGGATCTTATTCGCTAAATCATTTGTCCAAAAATCATTATAAGTTTTGTATCCTAGATCATTAGTTTCTTTAGCGAAGTTTCCGCATGGCTCTACAGCGAAAGATGTTTCAGTATCCCAGTTTTTTATAAATACGCCATCGTTACTTCCAATCTCTAAAACTTTAGGAGTAATTGGCAATGTTTTTTTAATGCTTTTACTAAAGTTTGAAAAATGATTTCTCATAGTGGTAGACATAGAGCCTCTGTATGAGTAATCGTCGTTAAACATCATGGGGGCATCTACATAATCCATGTGTGTCACTAGACATGTTTCTGTATCAAAACCAACTTTGAGATTATAGAAAAATTCATCTTCAAATTCGTCTTTATTTAAAAAGCGATTCGCTATAGGCTGCCTACCTAAATCTAAAAATTCATGTTTACTCACAATGCAACCTCACTACTAGTCTTTCTTTTCCCTTTTGACATTTGCCGCCCTTGTGGAAAGTGTTGGTATCAAAGACAATCAAAGTTCCCGCAGTAGCTTCTACAGGTTCCGCAGGATATTCAATAGCTAGATCTGGGTAATCAAGCTCTATTCTGTTTTTAACCTCTTCGTAATCCGGGGTGTTCCAAGCTTTATGCCTCAAGCCTTCGCCCATAGCCCTAGAGCCAACAGAACAAGCAAAAGCGCCTGAACTACTATCTATATCGGTAAGATAAATGAAAAACTTTAATCTCCAAAGCCTGTCAAAATGAAGCCATCCGTTTCTAGCAAGCTCACCATCAAACTTGTAATCATGAGTAGCGAAAACGTTAATACCGTATCTATCTGGACTCCCCGTATACAAGCTATGAAGATCTCTCATCCACTTCTTGTTATAGGTTTTTGATATTGCGCTATCTTTTGAATATGTAGATAGATCATCTCCCCTGTAATTCCTCCCAAATTCATAGTGTCCAGCGTCATGCTGACATCTAGCATACACTTCATCATACAAACTTGTTAAATCAGAACCTTTTAGATAGTTATCTATCTTAAAAACTCCATCGCGAAACAGGGTTTTTCTCATTTCTTCTAGCGGTGTATCAGTACTTAAATTTTGTATCATATTATAGACTCCGCATATTTTAAGTCTTGTAAAGTATTTATATCTACAGATCTTCCGGGCGGTACGATAACGCCCTTAGTGGATCTTTTAAAGAAGTTTTTATTTTCTAGTAAGTAATTCCATAGCCCCATGTAAAAAGCTCCAGAAGGTTTGTGGTATTTCTTAATAAACTTACTATTAGTTAAACCTGCTTCAAGGTTATCAAAAACGGGCAAAACAGAATTATCTTGACTCATTAGGCAGGCTAGTTGAATTGTTTCTGGTATTTCTGTCATACTTACAACAGAGTCGCAGTGACCATCTGCCAGTATCTTAACTCCCTTTTGTATATCTAATATAGAAACAAACGGACACGTAGGTAGAAAGTATGCAAATGAATCATACCCTGTTTGATCCTGCATCAAATCTATCATAGCGTCTAAAACTGTAGCCTTGGTTGTCGCATGAATCTGTGGTCTAACGTGTCTTTCTACAACAAGATCAGAGACGGCATCAAATATTTGATCACTATCGGTAGATATTAAAACTTTTTCAAAACAGTTTGAGTTTACTACAGTTTCAGTAATCCATCTAATCAAAGGCTTACCTTTTAATGGATATATGTTTTTATCTTTTAATCTTGTAGAACCGCCTCTAGCTGGAATTACTGCTAGTGTTTTCAAGTTATTTCCTCGTTTATTTTTTTAATAGTGGCGCTTGCCGTGGTGGTAAAGATGGAAGGAATAAATGCATGAACACAACAACAAAAACCAGCAATAATCATTCTAGTACCTATATATATAGCTTTTTTAAAATGATCAAAATAAGTCGTATCGTGTTCTTTTAAATGATTCACTTCTCTAAACCCCCTACCGCCTTTGCTTTATCTATAAGACTCTCTAGTTTATCTAGGGGAATCAAGCATTGACCGTCAGAAACAGAGTCTTGCGGTACTGGATGAGTCTCTACAAACACTCCATCATAATTAAAAAGATCAGCAGAAACAAGATATCTACCTGCCAACACAGGATCTCCTTGTGTTCCGTATACCGCTCTTGACCTTTGCGTAGAGTGTGTACAATCTAGTATAACTTTATCATAATGCTCTTTAAGTTCATCTACTATACTAAAGTTTACAAACAAATCATGATACCCAAAGTTAGATCCTCTATCGCAAATCCAAGCTTGGCAATCTTCGTTTGTTTCTTTTATTTTGTCCACAGACGATATCAAGTTGTTTGGCCCAAGCCATTGACCTTTCTTCACATTTATAATCGGAAAATGTTTTGCAGACTCTATAATCAAATCTGTTTGTCTAGATAGGAAAGCGGGAATTTGAACCATATCAATAACGTCAGCCAGCTTTTCAACCTGCCAACATTCATGTACGTCTGTGGTAAATTTAACATTTGGAAATGCTGAACGAGCTTCTTGCCATATAGAAACAGCGTCATCTAGTCCGGGTCCGCGACCTCCGTGAAGGGAGGTTCTGTTTGCTTTATCAAAGCTAGCTTTCATATACCAGTCATCGTCATCACACATGATGCTATTTATACGAGTTAAACACTCAAAAAACAAGTCTCTATTTTCTATAGAGCAAGGGCCAAGAATCCACACTTTACTCATAACTTCGTACCTCTTTAATGACTGTTGCTAGTTCTAAAAATTCTACATGGGAAAGCTCAGGCCAAGGCTGTCTGTTGTAAAAACAGGTAAGGCCCATCTCTTTCAAAGACGCTCTAAGTGCTGGATGCCAACCAATCTTGGAAGTTACATCAAAGAATTTTGACTCAGTGTCTAGCGCTTGCTGTCTATCTTCTTGTGAGGACAAAAATTTGTTTTCCATATTTGGGAATAAATTTCCCAATCCTGCTAAGAAAGAATTTGCGCCAGCAGATTCTAAAAACTGAAATCTTCTCATACTACCGCCAGCAACTATAACGTCTAAACCTTCTGGTAAGCCTCTTACAAAGTCATAAGACTGCTGAAGACTTGAGTTTTCTTCTTTAATTCCGGCTAAACCCCAAGTAAACATAGAAGATATTATTCTAGATGAATATTCATAATCTCCGCCTTTACCATTTCTCATCTTGGGTGTATGTAAGTATACCTTATCTGTATGATCTGTTACCGCTTCTAAGAAACTCTCTAATACGCTATCATAGTAATACCTGTCTGGATAAAGAACCATTAGATTTGAGTCTTCATCCAAGTAATCGCCTTTGGCCCGCTTGATAAACTCGATAGTATGACGTAGAGAAAGCGCAGGAACACCTAATACCTTTTGGCCCTCAAAGCTGGAAACAGCCTTATTAAGTGTGTGAATCTCTTCTGTACTAAGAAGATTAAATTGAGAAGTGCCTGCCGTTGTCATGACACACTCAGCACCGTTTTGTTTAAGATAATTCAAATAGCTTTTAGTGCTATCTGTTTCAAGGTCTTCATTTTTATTATAAGAAGGGGGGATTGCTACCACGGGTCTTCTTTTTGCCATCATCTTTTCCTTATGTATAAATCAAATATGTCTTCGTACAAGTTTATCTTTTTTAATTCGTATCCAGATTGAATTATATCTCTATGAAGCGTTTCTTCGTTATGATAAAACTCATAAGTCATTATATCATACGCTTGGTACTCTGTAAAGTAACTTTTCTTGTTTGTTAATCTAACCCTTTGTACAAGAATATTATCGGCATTTAGTGCCATTAAATGCCTAAGACATTCGTCTCCATTTGGCAAAACGTCACAAATAGCATTAGCTACAACAAAGTCTCCATCGCATATATTTTCTGGGCCTAATTCTTGATAGCTTTTGCATACAAAATTTTCTCCCCAGTTTTCCGTAGCCAAGTCTATAGCGTGTTGTGAATAGTCATATCCTATATAATCAATGTCAAGTTTTTCTGATATAAAACAATAGACACCAGCGCCACATCCTACGTCTACAATTCTTTTGGGCGCTAAGTGCCTTGCTATTTCTATAAAGTCAATCCAATGTGGTGGAAATCCGTTTTGTAATTCCTGTTTATTTCTATCAAGCTGTTGTTTAAAAGCTGATGTAGAGTTTTTCCAAGAGTCTAAATGTTTATAGGTGTTATCCATTATATTTGCTCAATTGATTATTGAATTTTTGTTTTAATTCTTCCATGTTCGCTTTGATAATTTCTGGATGTTCTCCTTCAAAATCTTTGGTACGGCAGACACCTCTATATGATGGTTTAAACTCATGCACACCACGATAACGATCTTCTATTTCATTTTTTTGTTCTTCGTCGCCTAGAACCCAAGGTAGATAGACTTCTTGAAAATAATTATCTATGCAGTTATTCTTACTTAAATACTCTTTATAGTACTTTAACTTATTAAACACTTGATCTGGAAAGACGTAGGAGTAATGATACATTCTAACACCATGCTTTTCCGCAAGCTCATCAAAGTTAAGATGCTTTTCAGGCCAAGGGTTGTCAATCTTGTGCGCTATTGTTGGCGGTCTATGTGTTGCCCAATATGAACCGGGATAAACTTTTCTGATTCGCATAAATTCTGCACCTTCTTCAAAGCCTCCAAGACACTTGTCAAACCCGCCATAAAATGTTACACTTTTAAATCCTACAGAAGTATATCGTTCTGTTTCTAGTAGGTTGATGACCTTTTCTATGTCTTTTGGCTTAAATACTTCGTCGCAGTCCAAATTCCAAATGTAATCTGTTTCATCGTCAAGAAATTCCATATAGGCATTACATTGATCGTCTTTCTCTAGATATTGAGAGTGGATAATCTTTACTTTGTTATCTGGGTCCGGGAAGTTTTCCAGTATCTCGTTTGTGCCGTCCGCAGAGGTCGTGTAACCCTGTTGCTGCCAGTATCCGACTGGACCTTCAGCTATAAGAATTTGATGCGCATACGGGTATACGGAAGCCAAGGTTTCTTTTAAAACCTGATCGCCATTTAAAACAATCATACCAAAAGTTATTTTCATAGCCCGTACCTCTCTTTTGTAGAAATTAATTCGCGCATATAGTTAACATATACATCTGTAACGCCGAAATTGTTATAAATTGGACCCCATTCTCCACCTCTATCAAAAGCAAAGCGTTTGTTTTCATAGTCTGGAGTAAAGTGACTAAAGTGATTGAAAACAATATCCTGTTCTAGTTGTTCGCCCTTTTTTAGTACAAACCCGTTAGGATCTCTCCATATAACTTTAGTAGGAGACAAAAACTCAAACATGGGAAAGTTCCAAGGAGCGCCATTACCAACTTTTCTACAAAGAACTTCTATGTTTTCTTCGCCAAAAAGATCGTCAAACAATTCAAGATACTTTTGATCTCCGCATGATCCAAATATCTCGGCGTATTCGTTGTCAGAATGTATACAGCAGTTTCTCCAGAAGTTTAAACACTTGCTTCCGGGTTCGTCATTTTTAAAATAAATTATCCCTACGTTGTAGTATCCTACATTTGTGGTAGTTTTATCTAGCTTGTTGTGCTTATGGGTAATAATTCCTATACTTTTAGATCCCATAGCATCAAAAACTTCTTGTACATCTCGATAAAAAAGAATATCAGAATCAACATACAAAATATGAGGTAAATCATAATTACTCATTAGATAGCCAGAAAAGAAAGACGCTAGCGCCCAGTGAAAGTGACTTTGACCATCACTGCTATCTATGGGCCGACTTTCATTATTAGCTTTTAGAGTTTTAAAGTCTGGATCTTCGTAAAGCTCTTCCATCCTATAGCATTTAAGATTCTCTAGCTCAAGAGAACTTAGTTCATCATACGTTTCTTGATTTAAGCAAAGATAGTGTAATATGAAGTCTTCGCTAGTCGTGCATAACGAATCGTACAAACACATACCATTTATTATATAGTTGTGGTCACTTAAAGTTACCAGATGTTTAACGTTTGACATAAAGCGCATCTCCCCAACTTTCTGATTGCCATTCAACTGTGACCCTTTCAAATCCAAATTCTTTAACATAAGCATCTATATCTTCAATCATGGGGCAGCCCTCATACACCTCATCTCTATTTACTTCTGCTATGATAAGTTGTATTTTGTTAAGTTCTTCACCCATGCCTTTCAACACTTCTAATTCGTAGCCCTGAACATCTATATTTAAGAAATTGTGATTACTTATGTCTACTTCGTTCTTTTCTATAAACTTATCAAATCTTTTTACATTGATAGACTCTTTAGACGGAAATGTAACTTCTGGATGTTCTGTAAGATGCTTTTTAGGAGCTAGAATAGAACTAGAAGCTCCGGCCCCATTAGATACGCCGCCTTCTCTATCCGAGATGAACATACCTACCACATCTTCTTCTGACCCTAGTGCTACATTAAAGACTTTTTCTTTAATGATACACTTAGAATTTACAATATCGAAAAGTTTCTTTTGAGGTTCAAACAATATTGTATTCGTTAACCCTAAGCCTCTATATTGCGATAGCTCTTCACCCAGAAAAGCACCTACATGAATTGCGCCTGTAATTTTTACACCTGTATGCTGCTCAATAGCACTTAGATCAAATATCATTTTAGTCCTTTTAATATGTCAATTTCTGTGTGGGGACACTTTATTTCAGAAAAGTCTAAACTTTCTAGATCAATTCTACTGCCAGACTCATACTTGTCAAGCAAAAACTCTGAACTATAATCATGTACTTCTCCAGATTTATTTTCGTGTGTTTTTTGCACTCTATTATTGGGGCTGTTCACTACAACGCTATGGGGTGGAGCTATCATAAAATTTGGTCCAATCGCCCAAAATCTTTGTATTGCACTTTCTAAAACGTTTGGAGTATTCCCCCAGTTATATCTAGGCTGTATGAAACAAAGTTCATCTATCATATCTAATATCGAAGACTTTCTGTAAACATGTCCATCTACAGACAAATCATAAGACCAGTAAGATCCGTATCCATGAAAAGTTTTAGGCCAAGCTACCATGCCGTTTTGAGTTTTCCAAGCTTTGTTGCAGACATCAGACGCAGTTTGTCCTTCGTGAGATCTTTCTGATATATTCAAACCCATTCTTAGTGATAAGCAGCTTAAATGCTCATCATTTAAAAAACCATAGTCGTTACAGCTAAATTCTCTATAAAATATATCGTCATCTGTAAAGAAACATATAAAATTATTTTTAGCGCCAACTATAGCGTGTAATACATCTTTAAATAACGAGCCTGACTGCTGCCAAAACTCTACATCTTGATGTTCTTTTTGTAGGGCTTGATGAGATTTATCAAATTGTTCTGAATTTTTATGTATAACAATATTTTGACTAGAATCTTTAAAGTTTTTCTTTATACCGTTAAGGCATAAGTCTAACTGAAGCGGTCTATCTTTACTGAATATGATGGAAGTAATCAACAAACTTTTCCTTGTTTTTGTAGTACCAGCTTACTGTATCGTGTAGCCCTCTATCTAGTCCCGTCTTAGCCTCAAACCCCAGCACCTTTACTGCCCTAGACGTATCTAAACACCTTCTTGGTTGACCATCCATGCCATTAGAATTAAAGACAATATCGCCCCTAAAGTTCATCATATCAGCTATTTTGTGCGCCAGTATAGAAATACTACACTCTTGACCTGTCCCAACATTTATTGGGTGTGGCGTTGTATCTATCTCTACCGCTTTTCTTATGGCCGCCGCACAATCATCCACATAAAGAAACTCTCTACTAGCTTCTCCCGTCCCCCATAAATTAACCTTTGTAGCACCACTGTCAATAGCTCTATCAATCTTTAATATGATGGCTGGTATAACGTGACTAATAGCGGGGTCAAAATTATCATTGGGTCCGTACATGTTTACAGGAATGAGATTTGTACAATTAAGTCCGTATTGAGCATTGTACGCGATCAGCATCTCCATCAAAGCTTTCTTAGCAACTCCGTAGGGCGCGTTAGTTTCTTCTGGATAGCCGTTCCAAATATTGTCTTCTTTGAAAGGGACGGGCGTAAATTTAGGATAAGCACAGACAGTGCCGACCATTACAAACTTTTGAAGCTTACCGTACTTTCTGGCTGTTTCTATGAGATTCATGCCCATAACTAAGTTTTCATACATAAACAAGCCCGGATTATTTTTGTTTGCACCAATACCGCCAACTCTAGCGGCTAGGTGTACAATTACATCTGGTTCATGCTCTTTGTATAGATAGTCAACTTGTTTTTGATTTGTTAAATCGTAGTCTCTTTTGCCCTTTAGAGATACCACATCATAAAACAAATTGTCTTTCAATGTCTTGTTTACAGCCTTACCAAGAAAGCCGCTGCCACCTGTAATAATAACCTTACTTTTGCTCATTTAGCGCATCCTTATAAGCTTTCAAAATACCAAAAGACAAATCTTCATATCCAAACTCTTTCATGATTGTTGCGATTCTGTGAAATCCTGTATGGTTTTCGGTAACAAAATCTTGACCCTTTTTAATAATAAAAGATCTATCTATCGTTCCTTCATCAGTGTTTGCATAGTATTCAATCTTTTCTCTAAAATCATCTGGAGAATCTGCAATTACAATACCGTCACCAAACATTTTGTATGCTTCTACATTATCACTAATACAGAAGCCGCCCGCATACAGAATCTTAAATATTCTTTCATTTACATCTATACCATATACCTGAGCATGAGGCTCGCTTAAATTTGGACATATCTTCGCAGAAACAAACAAATTCTTTACATCGTGATCGTCTATAAGCCCGCAATACTGATTTACACCCCATACTTGATTACCAAATATTTTTACGCTGTAACGATCAAGCGGATTTAATAGTGGAGTGAGGTAGCGGTCAATTACCTGCCCCTTGTAAGGCCAGTAGCCACCCACAAAGCCAATATCACACGTTAGCTTTGGATCGACCTGAGCGCCGCTGTAGACTGCTGTATCCGCACACATCATCAACGATACAGGCTTGATTCCGATGGTTTCAAAATAGTTATGAGTTCTTTTAATGTCGGCATCATTATAATGAATATGTACAAAGTCTGGTTTTCCTGTTTCGTCTTTCAGTTTTTTAAGTAATTCTTTTTCCTTCTTAGAGCAGAACAAAATATTGTATTTTGATTTGTCTACTTCTTTTTCTTGGTCGCCCCAGTCACCAGCACGTAGACCAACCTTTAGGTGTGGCCTTTCATATATACATTTTATTAAAGCTTCGTCTAGGTTGTAGGATTGACCTAAAAACAAGTCTGGCTCAAAAGTGTCAAATATATCAAACGCCGGAACTGTTTTGCAGTCCCACAGCATAACTTGATGTCCCGTGGCTAAAAAGGCATTAGCCCAAGCCATTCTTTGAAAATAGTGAGCGTGACCGCCATCACTAGAAATTAAAATTTTCATTCTTTAAATCCTTTATACAATCTATCTCTATTATCGACATGTCTTTTGGTTCGTAGCATTCAAAATTAGCACCCATAGAAATCATCTTATTTATTATTTCAAATGATAGAAGTTTCTTTTGACTTCCGTGAAGTTTCTGTAATATACTTCTTAGCATTTTTAACTCTTTACCAGTAACAAATGCTATTTGACACCACTTAGTAGGAAGTCCGTAGGACAATACTGTAGCTTTATTATTTTGTATCGTCACCCCTATTTCTTTTGGCTTCATCATATCTTTATTATCTACCAGTAGAAACGACTTTTTGTAATTTAGATTTGAAAAAACCTTTTCATTAAAATATAGATCTCCATGAAAAAATAATATGTTTCTTTTGTTGGTATTATTTACCGCTAATCTAAGACTTTCTGAATTATTTGTTTCATGATATATTTGGTTTTCTACCACTCTTAATTTACCGGATATTTTTTTAATTATCTTTTCTATATTGTATCCAAAAACACCCACTATTTCCTGATTGTTGATATTACTATTGATAATATCAATTTGATGCTCTATTAACGATTTAGATCCTATCTTTATCAAGCTTCGTGGTTCATTTGATTTTATTCTACTTCCAACCCCCGCAGATAATATAATAACTGTCATATCATTCTTATTATTTTCAGCACTTATAGAAGCTGTGATCTGTCTAGTAAATCTACCCACTAGCGACTACCTAAAATTTGAGCTTGTTGTTGAAAAATTTCTGGAGTCATTTTCATAGATTGATTTTGACCGCTTTCGTTTACAATAGAAAGAGATTCTGGAACGTGACACATGATACAGTAGTGTGACAACCGCAACCATAAATCGTAGTCTTCTGTGCATCCGATAAACCCTTGGCTTGCTGGACCGTGCAGCCTGCTATCAAAGATTTCACCATTTGGAAGAATGACTTTTTCTAGGTATTCTTTTTTAATGAGCGCGTTGCTGTGAACCATACAGCTTCGGGATAGTCCTCTTCTACAGTAAGCGCCTTTTGCTTCATATTTTACATAGTTTTTGTCATCATATTTTCTATGAATATCATAGTCTCCATAAGCAACACCAACCTCTGGATGCTCCATCAGTTTTTCTACTAGTTTTTCCACCTTGTTTGGCTTGTAAGCGTCATCGGCATCAAGTACACCAATAATATCGGCCCAATCCCAGCACATTTCAATAGCCGTATTGCGGGCAACACTAGCGCCAGAGTTTTCAATTCTTTTAGCAAAAACAAAATCAGGATATTTCGCTGCAAATTCTGATATCTTCTCCCAAGAGTCATCGGAAGATCCATCATCCACAATATAAAGTCTTGTCTCGCCTTTATACGTTTGCCTTTGTATACTTTTCATGCCCTCAACAATAAATCTTCCGTAGTTATAGTTGGCGCATATGATTGCTACTTTACGAGGCATTAAATTCCTCCCAAGTGATTAGTGTTTCCCCGGTGTTGTCTTTCATGTCTTCTACTTTCTCTAGAAACGGTCTTCCGTCAAATTCTAGTTCTCCGTCACTTGTTTCGTATGCTTTTTTATGGTTGCCATTTAGCATCTTAAATAGAGGGGTAGAGAATAGCAGACCGTTAAAATCATCATATGGTTTAACAACAGATAACCTCTTCATATCTACGTTTATTCTTTGATTAATTTTTTCAATCAGTTCTTCATCAACGCTTTCTCCAGATGTTGTTGTATATATCCATCCATTCTTAGCGTGTCTAAAGCACTCATCAACAAGAAACATTTTGTTTTCTGGCATTTCAGAAACTTTAATTAAATGATGCAGGGTCTTGTCATGATCAAATTCATTTACAAGCATTTCCTGTATCTCTGTGTTGTATTCTGTTTTATCTGTAACAACCATCAAGTATCTAGCCTGATGTAGCGTCTGGTTTTTAATATCCTTGATAGTTTTTTCAAGGTTTTTCATAGCTACTAATTTTTCGGCAGTGTCTTTGGATGTATCTAAAATAATTAAAAATCCAATTCTTGGCACGACCTCTTTTAAAGCTACTTGATGTCTTTTTTTATATTCTTCTAAAGATAGTTCAGAAAGCCATTCTTCTGGTCTATATGTGTTACAAAATCTTTGCA
>Ga0181395_1000548_pt1 | contig 15720 bp, 12 predicted proteins | sample 18SPOviralmetaG_FD_130124 | JGI IMG/M metagenome (GOLD analysis project Ga0181395, IMG submission 130124) | Marine viral communities from the oligotrophic San Pedro Time Series (SPOT) site, San Pedro Channel, CA, USA - 18 SPOT_SRF_2010-12-16 | ecosystem: Environmental > Aquatic > Marine > Strait...
GATTGAAATGAACCAGTTGCATTTAGGGGATAAGTTCCTGAGGTTCCTTCTAAAGGAGAAGGAATAATAGTTTTAGTAGTTGATTTTCCTATTAAATGAACTTCATCACTTAAATCTAAATTTTTTACATTTACCCAAAATTCAATTGAAAATTCATCTTCTGAATTAAAATTAAATTTTGGATTATGATTAATTTTAATTTCAGAATTAACTCCATTAAAATCCAATAATGGAAAATGACCATCACTAGTATAAAGACTTGATGAACTAAATAGTATTTTTTTATAATTTATGTTATTTAAAAAATAACTATCATCATGATCTTTAAATAAAGTATCATACCCATCAATTCCTTTTTCTTTTATAGTTATATTATCATAAGAAGAAGTTCCTGGTGAATCTGGATTTCCATTTTTATTAGCTCTAAAATAAATTTTTATATCATTATTATCTATTGCAGTATAAGTAAATGTTTTTGATGTATTGGGTGTTATACTATTATCAGATGTATAATTAGATATATAAACACTTCCTGTATCTCCTTCTAATACATCGAATGATAATTGATATGTTTTTCCCTGAATAGCAGGTTGATTAAATCTTACTCCTAAATTTGATCTACCACTAGCTGTTGGGTGGGCTTTTATAACTAATTTTTCATTTTCTATAGATGCTGAATTAGCATGTCCATATGTAATAAAAGGACCAAATTGGTCATTACCAGCAGCAGGGACTACATCAGCTACACCTGTAAAAGTACCATTTTTAAATAATTGGGGAGCATGTACTGTGTTGACTTTTCTTTTACCTTTTCTATAAAAAGAAGAATTAGGTCTAAAACCATCTAAAGCATAATTTTCAATAGTATTTAAATCATATTTTTTAAATCCTTTAACTGGGCCTATATCTAGTAAAATAGAACGAGGATCAGTAACATAATCATCAACATTTGTACCACTAATTATAAGATTTCCAAAAGAATCATCTATTGCTGTTTGGAAACCTGAAGAAATTATAAGAGAACTGGGTTTAACATAATGACCATAAAAACCTGCAGGGATTGATAATATATTAACTTCACCATATAAAACTCTTTTTTGTTTTAAATAATTAATATTACCAAATTTATTACCTACATCTGTTTTATAATTTTTATAAAATAAATGGTCTATTTGAGAGTATTTTATATTACCACTATTATATAAATCTACAGATTCAGATGTCCAAGAAGAACTAAAATAAGTTATTTGATTAGGGGATGATGATGCTGATGTAAAGTTATATTGTTTATTAGCATTAAAAGGTATTACTGAATAATCTTGGGATGAAATGTTTTTGTATGCTGACATCTAATAAACATTTTAATAGTCTAATTTAATTCTAATAAGAGCTTCTTTTGAAAATTCTTTAGTTATTGGTTGACTTAATTTAGCTACTGCAAGTAAGTTGCCAGAAGTATCATATAAACCTACTGTTGTTATATATACTTTTGGGTTGTTTTCCATATCACTATAGACTAAATTACCATTACTATCCCTAAATGTAGGATTAGTAGTATAGTTATATGCACGATTTTTTATTCTAGCAAAATAATATTGAGCACTAACTTTTTCTTCACTATCTATTTCAAAATTACTACCACTATTTATAGATTCAAGAAATTTTACGTGATTATTATTAGCTGTATTAGAGTCTATTTGGGGAGTTAATGCCCCATAACTTTGACTATAATTAGCTCCCTCATGTATACCTCCTGATAAATGAAAGGATAATGCTGATGGATTAAGTATTATAAATCCACTATCTGGATAAAAGAAACCATATGAACCACTGTCTGCGGGATGATTACTAGTTAAAGTACTACCTAACCTTACACCACTTGAACCTGAAACTATATTAAATTGTCTACCTGCATTAGTAATAGTAGCAGAACCTGTTGTTGTTATTGAATCATCAGTAAGATGAATTTTACCAACACCTGAACCTGAAGCTAATGTAAGATTTAATGTACCTGGTTTTAAATTATGTTTATAGCGAGATCTATTAATATTAATAATATAAATATCATCTGGTGTATAACCATTAAATGTAAAATTAGTAGTACTATCACCATGTACTAATTGGCGATATTGATTGTATATAACACTAGTAGGACTATAACTAGGAGCACTTGCATTAAAAGCAAGAGCTCCAGAACCTGCTTTATGACCATAAGCTACAGAATATTGAATACTTGAAGTAGTAGCATCATTATGTACATCTATAAAAAATGCACCTGAACTTGTTGGGGAAGTAAAAACTGCTTGAGTAGAAGAAGTAAATACTGTTGTTAATTTATTAGTATTATTTGTCCAAGTAGAAGTTCCTATTTTAGTAGTTTCACTTAAAAAATCATTATTAGGGTCAAATAGTTCCATAGTTAATTAATTATTTTTTTATTTTTTTATTAAGGTGATGCACCTCCAGATGTTCCACCTGATGCATCACTTCCACCAGTAGATTCTTTATTTATTGTAATAGCTATTGTTTTTCTTGCACCTGTGTCTTTACCTTCAATAGTTGCAGTTGTTATTAATGATGTATTATTACCAAATATAGATGTATTATTTGTAGCTATAAGATTAAATGATGTTCCTACAGCAGTTGCACTTACTGCAGTTCCATCTGAATAAGTATCTGTATTAATTACATTACCCGCTCCTGCATTTAAAGAAGAAAATAATCTTCTATCTGCTATAGTTATCATATAGTTAGTTTCAACTTGCCCTGTGGCACCTCCACCACTTAAATAATCTGTTTTAGGATTAATAGTTATATCACCATTTCTAGAAATTTCTAAATTACCTATATTAGAAATTATAGGAATTTTAGTACTACCTCTGTCTAAAGTCACTAATTTATGTCTCATCATATTATTTTCATCTGGAAAAGCTTCTAATATAGGCATGTTTTCTATAGCCTGTCCAGCAAATTGTGTTCCATCTGGATGGTTAATATTATATAAGGCATAATCTATTTCATCATCTGCTAAAGCAAAATGAGTTATATTAAAATTTCCTTGTGAAAGTAATTCTCGACCTTTTTTAGTTAGAATTGCGTCTACTGTAATTGAACTGTTATCTAAGTATCCCATTGTAATTATGTTTTGTTATAAATATATATAATTTTAAAAAGTTACACATTTATTATATTTGAAGCTAATTCTAAAAATTCTTCTAATTTATTCTCTATATTAGGGTGTAAATTTTCAGGTATTACTGCGTAGCCTTTAGTTCCTATTCCATCAGGTAATTCATTACCTTTGTCTAAATTTATTATTAAAGATGGACTATTTCTTAATACAGATAATTGATGACTAGAAAAAGGGTAAAAATAAGAGGCTGATATTGTTCTAGTAGCTTCTAATATTGCTCCGCTACCTGTATTAATTTGGTAAGTATAAGTTCTATGAGAAAATTTAGATGAAGTTAAAGTACTTTGAAAAAATCTTGATCCCTGTAGTTCAGTTGTAGGGATAAAACCTGTATAATCACGATATATACTACCTGATATTTTTTCTTCTTCTTCTAAAAATGCATCATATCTAGCACCTATACGAAGGGAACTTGAAACAAAATTTTCAGTAGAACCTGTATTAGATGTTACATGGGGATAAGTAATCTCCATAGTAGCAATAGATTCTTGTTTATTATTAGGTATTGCATATTTCCCTTTTTCAAAAGTAATAAAAAATTTGTTTCTATTTTTAGCAATTTCCCAATATACAATTTTATCATAAAAAGATGTTAAACTACTTCCTGTGATTGTTGGTATATATGTTGTTGGATTTAATAAGGGATCAGCCATAATTTATTCTGTTTGTTTATATCCTGGGAATTGATTTATTTCTTCATCTGTGTAACCATCCGATTCAACTGTTGGTGGTATATAACTTGAAGAAATAGGATTTAATTCATTAATACTAGTTATTGTATCATTATATATTGATAATTCTGTTGGTAAATTACTACTCATACTTATAGAATTAGATGTAAATAATGAATGACTATTTACAGCTGTCATACCAAAACTAAATAATCCACCACCTGGTGTAGATCCTGAGGCTAAATTATTAGTAAAGGTTCCTTGGTTATGTCTTGTTCCAAATCCTCCGAATACCCCATCTTCATGACCATTATTATTTGCTTGATAAGCATAAACTTTCATTAAAAGTCCTCTATTAAATTTAACATGATGGGAATTAGATAAATTATTAGATTTTTCTCTATCTAATAATCTTACTTTAGCTTTTGATCCTTCAGGAAAATTATCGATTATCATTTGATTAAAAGCATCATCTTCTATACTTTCTCGTGTAATAATCTCCTCAATAGCTTCACTTCCATTTTTATTAGGATTTATTAATATAATTTTATCTATATTAAGATAACTGTGATTTTCAATTTCAACTAAGGAATTTTCAGTATCTAAAGAACCTTCTTGAATGTTATTCCCAATAAATAAAGCTACTGTTTTATTTTCTATGACAGGTTTAGGGCCATAAGGGTATAAAATATCAAAATTATTTGTAATATTTTTTTTTCGTTTTAAAATATTTTTATCATAATTAAAAATAAATTTATTAATTTGGGCCCCTATAAGTTTAGAACCATCATAACGAGGATTTTTCCATCCATCTAAATCTAAAATACTATCATTAAATTCTATATTATAATCTTTTTGTCTGTATTCTTGTAATTTATCAGGGATGAATGCTTGGATAAAATCTATTCCTATTGTATGAGCTGATTCTACTGATGAGAATCTAAATTCAAAGGCTTTAACTTTTATAGGGTTTATAAGAGGTTGGGTAAATAAAAATTCATTATTTGCACCATCATCATCTGAACCCGGATTTGGAAAATTACCAATTGTACCTATTGATCCATGTTGGGGATTATTTATTTTATTATCATTTTCATCATAAAATGTAAGTGTACCTGTTTTAACTCCTGTTGTGTCTGCAAAATTTATTATAACTTTATTTAAATATTGGGGGTAATTAAATGTGTATTTAAGGAAAGGTATAGCTGAACTAAGAACTACACCACCAAAAGAATTAATAGTAGTATTATTTACTGAGGGATTTAATATATTACTAACATTATTTAATACAGGAGAAGATGTCTCTGAAGTAAGTGAAAAATTATTAGTATTTAATGTTAATTGTGTGTAACCCATTTCTTAATTATTAATTAATTTGTCTTAATTGATAATACCTATTAGATAATTTATTTTTCATCACATTCCCATCAGTTGCGGATTGACCTACTTCAAATGTTACATATTCTTCCATATCTAAAGTAAAATTAGTTCCTTGTTCTTGTCTTTGTTGATTACTACCTGTAGTTTGAAGTAAATTATTAGTTGATACAACTGAAGAACCACTTAAATTAGAAAGACTATTAGGTTCTACTTCAAATTCGAATGTTTGGTATGAATTTGTTAACATACTTTGATCTACACCTGTAGTAGGTAAGGATCTTTTGATTTTTTTTCTTTCTAAATAATGTGGTTCAATTACTAATCCTGTTTTTAGGTTAGCTTTCATAGGAACCCATTGTTCTATTAATTTAAAAAGTGTATGATCAATATATTGTACTAATTTAATATAATCCCAATAATTATATCTATTTTTGACTTTTTTAAAGTATATGTCTTTTATATTAGCTAAATCATTATATATAGAGGATGTTTGATCTGATGGTAATGGTGAACCAATATAATCATCTAATCTAAATGAGCCTAATGTATATAATATGTCTTCATTTATTTCAGTAGTAGGTGAAAAATATACTCCTAAATCAGGATAATCTAAAGGTTGTCTGTCTAACGTAGACGTTTCTGATTTTAAATTAGGTAATAATATGTCATCATCTACAGTACCTTCATCTATTCTAACTTTTTCACTTGTCATAGATTTACCAACTGTGTCAGGAGTAGGTAAATGATGAGTTTCAATTACTTCTTCCCATTTTTGAGTAGACATATTACTAGTAGTAATTTTTTCTTTAAAAATTAAATTATTTATTACTACATTTAAATTAGAAACTCCAGATCTTTTAATTATAAATGGATTTTCACCTGCAATAGAACTAGTTCTATTAAAAACATGTTCAACTGTATGGGTTCCTACTGTAGTATTAAGTGTAGTATTACCAATACCATAATTATTTTCTATTACTAAACCTGAATCATGATTGGATTCAATAATATCATAAGTTAATGTATAAGTTCTACCTAATTCAACAGTATTAAGATGACCATTCCATTTATATATAATATAAGCAATTTCCCCTGCTGAATTGTTTTGAATTCTCATACCCCCACCATCTATAAAAGGTTCAGGATCAAAATTCTTTGCACTAGTAAACCAAACCTTTGTATCATGAACATATGAACCCGCAGTGAAAACAAGATCAGGTGAAAATTTAGTAAAATCACTATATTCTATTAAATTAGAATTTATTAAATAATTTATGTCTTGATTTGGATGGAAACTTGAACTATCTTCTAAATCATTACTTCCTAAAGGTAATCTTAATACTACATTTTTATAAGATGAAGATGGAGTATTACCACTATACATAAATGGTTCAAGAGCATGTTTTGTAAGAGTATCATCTGAAAGAAGTTCACCGTAATGGTATTTTATTTCTTGAATAGATCCAGAATAACGTAAATTAGTTGGGGTGTAGTTATATGAATTTAATTTTAAACCAGCAGGTAGACCTCCTATATAGCAAAATCTAGCACCTGCTTTAGTGTCACCAAACTGTGTGAAACTAGTAACTCCATCAGTGTAGATATCTGCTCCCTGATTATTTCGTATAAAAGAATTATCTAATCCCCATGCATTAGCTTGAAAATAAAAAGGTAATCCATCAAAAAAATTAATTACTTTAGTATTAGTTTTTAAAAAATTAGATTGATATGCTCCAAATGTAATTTTAACTTTATGTTCATTAAGATTAATTGGATTATTTTGAACTTCTTCAGCTCCAATAAAAATATTCCAAAAATCTCCATTATATACTGGAAAATAATCTGTATGTTTTTTTGCCCTCCCATCATTAGTAATAAATGTTAATCTTCCATATTGAGTAGAATCTCCTGAAGATGATATATCATTTCCAATGTAGGGTTCTAATATAAGGTGGGGTTCTCTAGAAATTTCTTTTGATCCAGATAATGAAAATAAATGATAATTTTCTTCTGATCTAAAAGGTTTAATTCTAAATTCAACAGTTTTAGCTGATGCTGAAATATCATTAGTGTAAGGAGATTGCCATTTAGTTTTTATAAAATATCCATTAAGACCAGAATCACCATTTAAAGCTAATCCTGATTTTTCATAACTAAATGTTTTGTATGTAGTTTTATCTCTAGTAGAACCACCAAATTCTTTGATATTAAGTATAGTAGATGGAACACCATAACAACTCATGAGTGCTCTAAGACCACGCTCAGTACCTTTAGTTTTTAATAAGTAAGGCGCATTATGATATAAACGTTTCCAAATTTCTCTTGTAATATCTCCCTTAGGTACTGAACCTGCATTTGAAGCAGTTACTAATGTTTGGTTAGCAGGTACATCATAAAATAAACTACCCGTAGTACCTTCACCTAAAATATATTCTATTAAATTTGAATTTTCAAATTGATCAAATGTTTCTAAACCTAAACTTTTTAAAGAAAGATAAACTAAATCTTTTGATATACCTCTTAAATTATCTGTGTTGTTAACTTCTGTGAGATGTTTTATATAGAGCCAAGTTTGATCAAAATGTTGGCCTATCATATTTACAAAAGTATTATAAAATGAGTTATCAGAATTTTCAACTATATGATTAGGGATAAAGTTTATTAAATTATCTTTATTTTGTCTATCATATAAAGAAGCCGATAATAATTGCCCACCATAATTTGGAAAACTATCTTTTTCATCCCCTATCCAAGTTTTTACTTGGGAAGAAGAGATTGAATATAAGGTATAGGGAGAAGTTGTATTAGATTTAGGCCAAGATGCAAAAGATCCTGAATTATAATATAAAAATCTTTCATAACCATCAAATCCTTTAATTAGATTAGTTTGTTTAGTTTTAATATCTTCTTTATTATTTTTAATGTATATTGAAGAAGAAGTTATTCCTGTGATTGAATTTATGTCATTAAGTTGAGAATCATATAATTCAAGTAATTCTATTTTATATTTAAAGTTTTTTAATCTTTCTAAAGCACTACCAAAATGAACAAAATTTTCAAAATGATATGCTGATTTATCAATTATAGCTTCATCACTAGAAGAAATAGGTGGGATATAATCATATACTACATTAGGTATGTCTTTTTTTTCTAATTGATTTAATAAATTTTGGTATGATGAGGTTAATGTATATTCTAAAATTTCATCATAATTTTTATAACTTGAAGGAACACTATTATTTAATCTAACATCAATTTTAAAATTAGGACCTTTTAAATTTACACTATCATCTACAAAATCTATACCTCCTAAATCAATATCTATTATAATAGAATCCGATATATCAGTTATTATATTAAAATTATTGTTTAAAGATAATTCATTAGGTAAAGATTGAGCTAGTTTAATTAATATTTCGTGTTTATTTGGATTTTGATTTAAAATTAAATTAACACCAGGAATATTTTGATTTTGACCAAAATTTAAAATAAAATCTACAAAAGAAATTGAACTTTCTATTTCATTTATAAATCCTTGAACCGCATTATCAAATTCAGAATTATTAATATTACCTGCAATTGCTCTAAGTTCAGTTCTTGATGGTGAAATTTCTTTTAAAGTAAATATTTTAGATAAAGTATTAAATATTTTTTTACGTTGTATATTAAATACTAATTTATATTTACCCGAAAGATACCCGTTAGTATTTAATACCTGTACGGGGTCCATGTTAATTTCTTTAGGAGTAGGTTGAGTATAATTTGTAAAATTACTTACTGAAGATAATAATTGATTACTTTGATTAAATATATGTAATTCTATATAATCTTGGGGCAGACCAAAATCAAAACTTAATGTTTTCTTTACTACAGAATTATTAAGATTTAATCTTTGTTGTGTTGATATGTTTTGTATTTCAGCCATTAATTAAATAATTTATTCTTCTGTTAAATCAATTCCTGGAAAAAACTCTGAAAAATTCCCATCATTCCATTTACCTTCAAATTCATTTCTTTCTGAATTAGGAATATCACTATTTACAATTGTGTGGATATCTGTTATAATACTATAAGTGTTTATAGTTGCATCTTTTAGTAATGTCCATATTTTTTTATACCTTACTAATGTATCTCTAGCAGCATTTAATTTATTATATGGCTGTGTAATTTTTTGTGTAGAATCATTAATGTAAGATAATTGTTTTTGGTCATTTCCTAAAAGTTGATCTAATAATAGCTGTCCATTAGTTCTTTCTTCTTCAGTATAACCATATTTTATATCCCTTAAATATTCATTTCTTAAAATTTCTATTTGTTTTTCTTGTCTCCAAGCATTTCTAATAGCATCTTCTATAATTGGTTTTCCTTCTTCAATAAGTTTGCGCCGATTATACTGTCCACCACCACTATTAAGATATTGTTCCCACCAAGAATTATTTGTTATATTATCTATTGATATTTGATTTTGCTGAGTTATATTAGCTTGTAATCTTCGTTCTTCATTTTTAGCTCCTGGATAAGCTATATCTTCTATATCTAATTTAGGTCCTTTATCTAAACCATCTATGATAGATTGAGGAACAGCTAAAACTACTTCATTATAATCTATAGTAAAAGGAAAACCTAAAGAAGCTTTTAATGCTAAAAAAGCATCACCATCATCCTCACCTACTACTTTTCTTGCTAAACCTCTATCCATATAATGGATATTATACCCCTGAGGAAACCCCTTATTACTCATAGGTGCTAATATAGTTCCATTAGGATAAAATGGATTTTCATTTTCAGTTTCATTAAGTTGTTCTGTAAGTCTTATTACTTCTTCTCTAAGTGAATCAACTTCTACTTGAAGAGGATTTTGATAATTATCTACATAATTTTGACTTTTATTTATTAAAGTAGTATGAGATTGATCTCCAGTTTTAGGAATGTTATAAAATAAATTATCGTACATAGAGAAAAACCTACTAATATTTACTGGATCTTTTGTTTTAAATAATTCTGTAAAAGATCTGTTAATAAATTCATTAGCTGATTGAGCTCCATAAACTATTTTAGATGTTTTTATATTTTCTTCAGCCATTATCTAACTACTTTAAAATGATAATTATCATCATATATTTGTGTACCATCATTATTTATATGTTTAAATAAAATACGGTAGTACCTTTCTGGTTGTAATCCATTCATATATAATTTAAAAAACATACCTTCATTATCTGCACTTAATTTAGTACAATTATTATCAAAAGGGATAACTACTTCTTCTGTGTGGGCATCTCTAATACTATAATATGAAGATGTTGTAAAATATCCAGGATTTAAATAATTTGATGAAGTAACAAATGATCTATTTGGATATTTGTCTCTTACATGGATTTTAATTTTAGCTACATCATTTTGATTGTATTCATTTTTATTATTATATAGTGATACATTTAATTCTCCTGAAGTTTTAGCATATGATTGTAAATTATGTATACTATCATTCCATTTAAAAGATAAACGAGGAGGATAAATTGTATGAGTATCTACAGAAAAATAACTTAAAGTACCTCTACTTCCTGATACATTTTCTTCAATAGAGTCAGAATTTTTTATTATAAAACCATGATTAGGGATACCTGTGGGGTAATTTTGAGAAGCAAATAAACTAGAACTAAATTTTTTAACTATAGAAGTTACATCTAAATCTAAATCTAATATATTTGCATTAAAGAATGTTTGAGTACTTTTAAATTCACTACCTGTATACCATTCCCCTCCACCTAAAGTTAAATTAAGATTAGGATCTATAGATCCAGTAGACCCATCCCCAAAACTTGATGTTCTCCATTGATTTCCTCTAATAGAGTTGTCTTTATATACCCAAGAACATCCATTAGAAGAAGTAGGTAAATTAGAATATCTTCCCGTTCCTTCATCCCATGAACTAGATATAGCAAAAGTTTCTATAGAATGTTCTGCAGATAAGTTTTTATGGTCAGTAGAAAATAATTGTAAACTTGAAGTAAAATTATTAGAAGTTATTTTAATAGCTTCTTGTATATCATTGTTTGAAAATTGAATTAAAATTCTAGAAGGATAATATGATTGATTAGTAATACCTTTTTCTTTAACTAATTCAAGAATTTCATCAAGACCTGTATTCATAGTGCCTCTATCAGGATGACTATATATAGTTGCGTCTTTTTCGGGAAATATAAAATAATATGCCATATTAGTATGTAGTTACACGTCCATTAATATCACTATTAGGATATTTTAATTCAAAAATACTAGGATCCATTGAAGGATAAATTACTCCATTTTTAGTAGCTCCTGAAAAATCATATTTATATTTTGAATATCCTAAAGAGGTTCCATTTTTATTATAAAAACCTACACTTTCAACTGTCTGCACACCTATAACTCCTGCTATAAGATTAGTTACTTCAGATATAATAATAGGTTGATTTACTTGCCATTTATCTATATTAAAATAATTTTTTAATTCTGTTATGCAATTTAATAAAACTTCTTCATTATTATAAGTTTTAAATGTTGTAATTTGAAAATCTAAACCTAAATTAATTACAAATGCATCTTTAATATTAATTGCATCTGTAAGCATTCTAAATTGTTCTAAGTAAGTAGATAAGTTAGTTTTTGTAGCTGTGTTTAAATTAGCTAAATGTTTATTTTGATTATATCCTAAAGTATATAAATTTAACGCTGATGGGTTAGGTATTTTTCCAGGCTCAGTAATTAAAGTAGAGATTTGATCATCTTGAGTAATGTAAGCTTTAGCTATTCTACCAAATTTTGGTGGTAAAGATAAGGTTCTTATCAAATAATCTTCTTTAGTTACAGTTCTTTGTTGAGCTGAAAAATTAGCTATAGTATTTAATCTAATATCTTCTACACTATCACCATTACTACCACCTATTGCGGCTTCAGGGTTAGTTGATATTACTGATGATTCTACAAAAGTTAATAATGATCCATTTAAATTTGGTTTATTAGAAGTAATTAAAAATTCAGGTTTAGTTATTGTATTAGAATTAACATTAGAATTTAAACCACCACCTACTAAATAGGTTACTGTTAAAGTAGTATTAGAGGGTGCTTGCCCATATGCTCTGGTTAATAGAAAATTAGAGGGATCATAAGCTACATCTAATTTAGATCTTCCATCTTTAATCCCTAAACCTATATTATCAGGGTTAGGAATAATTTGTTCATCTGCTTTATCACTAATACCTGCGCCAAATTGAATTTCTAATTTATTATTAGTTTTAAATCTTGAAATAAATCTTCTTGAAGATTGTTTTAATTTTAAAAGGTAAGGAGTTTGATTATTATATTGTTGTAATTCTGGATCATTAGCAACTGTGTTTTCAATTTCTTCAAAAATTATATCTTGGGCTAAGTAAGGAACTTCACTCCATGTATTCCCATCACTATCTATTACTGATTCAATTGATATTATATTATTATCAAATAAAGTGAGCGTTTTAAATTTTTCAGCAGATCCTATAGTAAATGATTGGGTTTTTACTTCTCCTGATATAGCTTTAGTTGTTTTTTTTAATAAAAAATATTCTGGATTTTGATTTTTATCATATTGATAAACACTTGTTTCTAAAGGGTCAAATAAAGAAGAAAATCCAAAATCAACTTCATTATTAATATAAAAAATAGGACCTTCTGTTGATTTAAATGTTGAATTAGGTTTAATTTTTAAAGTATAATCTAAATCAGGTTCATATAACTGATTAATAGTAGTATCTCCAGTCTCATTTGTAACTGTTCTATTAGATATTTTAGAGGGTACTAATTGAAATACGTCTAAATTAGTACTTGCTGCTGTAGTTACTTTAGGTTTATAACCCATAGCATAAGCCATGTTGTATAAATTTTCTTTTTCTTGTGCTAATGTTAAAAAGGATTCTTTTAACTGAGTATCAGTATAAAAAGATAAAACATCTCCTACATAAGCTGCCATTTCAAGAAACATCATTCCTGGATTTCCTTCACTAAAATCATTAAAATTATTAGGAAAATATACTTCAGTAAATTCCATTAATTGTTGCTTAAAAGAGTTAAAATCCTTATTAAGATATTTTACATCTTTATCTTGTGTTTTATTTGATACTTTATTATAAGCCATTAGTTAAAATTAAGTTGTATAGCATCGTTAGATCCATCTAAATTAGATCTATATGATATTGTTATAAATAATTTATGTTCATCCTCAATAAAATTAACTTGTGTATTTATTAAAGATATTTCAGGTATATAAAAATTTATTTGTTGGTTTATTTTTGAATTTAAATTATCTTGATCTATATTTGGTTCAAATAATAAACCTTTTAACCCTATCCCATAATTAGGAGTGTATAATCTTTCTCCAGGTTCAGTTAACAATAAATTAATTAAATTTGTTTTAATTTGTTCTTTAACTGTTTGTGTGCCTTTAAATAAATTAATTTCATTAAGAGGAAAAGCAACTCCTATAGTAACATTTTTATTAATGTCTAATGGGTTAATTTTTTTATTTTCTCTTAAATAAGCCATTATGGTCTACTGTTTTTCTTTTTATCTATAGCTCTCATTAATTCACGATAATCCCTATTTACAATATTTGCTACTTCAGTAGGCATTGGTGCTTCTGGTGTTAATGTTGATTCAAGGTTTGTGTTTCCTTGAGCTGTTTCATTTAATAAATCATTTAATGCTCCATTAGAAGTAAATTGTTGGGAAATAGGTTTACCCATAATTTTTTCTTTTAAAGATGATTTTACACTTGCAGGAATTGGATTACCCATTCCATTAGCTGTTATATTACGTTGTGTTGGTTGATCTGTGATTGTAGATTTAAACTCGTCACGTAAATCTTCTTTAAGTGTTTTAATTTCACGTCGAAGAGCATAGTCTATTTCTTCTCTTACAACTTTTCTAATTAATTTTTCGAAAACTGTTGCTTTCATATTAAATGTTATTTGTTAATAAATATAAATAAATTAAGTTTTTTATTGAGTATATCGTATATATCCTTTTTTAGTGCCATTTTCTGTTTCTAAAAAGTCTATATATTCAATTCCATTAGTATTTCCTACTTCCCCTACAACATCTGGATCTAATCCATTAAGTAATTCATCTACTTCACCATTATTATTTAAATTACATACATTTAGATATTGACTAAAATAAGTAGTAATAAGAGCTAATATACCATTAATAGCAGATATTAAAGGAGTTATAGCATTTATAGCTATATCTACTAATCTAGTAGGGCTAAGTATGTCTTGTAAAGTTTTATTGATTTTAAATTTAAAAGTCGCTATTGTTCCTTTAAATTCTTCTTGTTTTTGTTTAGCTCCATCTATTAAGTCTTTAAATTTTACAGTTTTAGCACCATCAGCAAATTGAGCTTTTAAAAATTTAAGTGCTATTTGTGCTACTCTTCTTACAATTGAAAGAGTAAGTATTAAACCTTCCATTATATCTAAATAACCTAACATTCTATCGACAAAATCTCTAATTTTTTGGATTTGTTCTTGGATACTTTGTAATTTTTCTTTAGCTTTTTTTAAAAAATCTTTAGCAACTTCTAACCCATCTTCAATTTTTTTCTTTAAATCTTCCATAAATTTTTGTCCTTCTGGACTACAAGCTAATTCTTTACCTTGTTTAATTATTTCATCTACTAATTGTTGTTTAATATTTTCTTTAGAAGGAATCATAGCTTTATATTTCATAAGTTGTTTTCCAGCTTCTTCTTTTATTTGCTTATTAACATTTTTAAGCATTTTTTCACTAGCACTATCTAATGTATTTAATATTTTTGTGGCCATTATACTAAATTAATTCGTTTACTTTTAATTTCTTTAATCCGTTCTTTTAAATTATTTATTCCATTTATACTTTCGGAACCATTTCTTAATTCTTGTATTCTAGATAATGATGAAGGACTAGGGGTAGTAGGGGCTCCTAAATTACCTAGTTGATTTATCTTTGCTGTTTGGAAATCAAGTAAAATTTGGTCTAATAAATCCATTAAATCCATTAACCATTGTTCCGTTAAATTTCCTAATAATGCGGGTTCATTGGCTAAGTTACCATCTGATTTTAAACCTAGATAAATTTTAGGTGCATTAACTACAAATTTACTATTTTCTTCTTCTCCAGTGTCAAAATGGAAACTTCCATTAGTACTAAAACCAATAGCTTTATTTGAAAATAATAATATAGAATCATCCTTAGCGTTAAATATTAAACGATCTGAGGTAATTAATATTTGCTTACCACTATATTTATCTGGTTGCGTTGGTGTATAACTCATTATGTTATTAAATCTTGATTAGCATCAGTCCAATCTCCTTGATCAGGAGACCAATCTGTGTATCTATTATCTTTTTTAGCTATTCCTCCTCTATCTCTATAATAACTAGATATGTCAGGATTATCTGTTTTTAATTTTAAACCTTTATA
>Ga0181395_1000549_pt1 | contig 15712 bp, 17 predicted proteins | sample 18SPOviralmetaG_FD_130124 | JGI IMG/M metagenome (GOLD analysis project Ga0181395, IMG submission 130124) | Marine viral communities from the oligotrophic San Pedro Time Series (SPOT) site, San Pedro Channel, CA, USA - 18 SPOT_SRF_2010-12-16 | ecosystem: Environmental > Aquatic > Marine > Strait...
CAACTGGTGCATTCTCATTTAGTGAGACATACTCAACACCTGCCGAACTATTAACAGCAATTAAAACAGTTGACACAAACACAAGTGGTCTGAACGCAGATACACTTGATGGTCAAGAAGGAACACATTATAGAATTAACGTGTACAATTCAAGTGGTACACTACTAAACTAAGGTAAGAAATATGGCAACTCCAGACACAAGAGACGAACTAATTGACTATTGCTTGAGAGCACTGGGATCACCTGTACTGGAGATCAACGTGGCAGATGAGCAGATAGAAGATCGTGTAGACGAAGGTTTACAATGGTTCCGTGAATATCATCCAGATGGAAAGAGACGTTTCTATATTAAACACCAGATCACCCAAGCAGACATCGATAACAAATATATTGATCTTGGGCAGGATCTTCTTACCGTAGTTCGTATGTTCCGTGTGGATATGGCATCCGCATCTACCAACTTCTTTGATATTAAGTATCAGATGAGATTGAATGATATCGCAGACCTAAATAGATTTAGTGGTGATATGGCATACTACGAACAGATGCAACAACATCTATCATTACTTGATATGAAATTAAGTGGTGAACCATTGATAACGTTCGAAAGACAAAAAGACCGTGTTCATTTCTATCATGACGGAAAAGATTTTGTCATAGGCAACTATGTAATCTTTGAAGTATATGGGGATCTGGATCCAGATGTAGCAACGAACTCACCATTGAATTCATTGTGGAATCATAAGTTCTTGAAGTCTTATACTACTGCACTTATCAAGAAGCAGTGGGGACAGAACATGTCTAAGTTTGAGGGTATGCAATTGCCAGGCGGTGTTACTATTTCGGGAAGGCAGATCTATGATGATGCCAAAGAAGAGATAGAACAGATAATGACTAAGTTTAGAGAAGAAGAAGATGTCGGCCCGATGTTCTTCATAGGATAAAAGATGGCAACAAACCCATGGATTTCAAAGGAAGTACGTACCGAACAGAACCTGTATGAAGACCTCGTAATAGAGTCCTTACAGTTTTATGGTCAAGACGTATATTACCTTCCACGAGAACTTGTCAGCGTTGACAAAGTATTTCTTGATGACATACCATCACATTTTAGTGATGCGTATAAGATCGAGACTTATATTGAAAACGTGGATGGTTTCGGTGGAGAAGGTGATCTGTTTTCTAAGTTCGGTGTAGAACTAAGAGATCAAGCAACCTTTGTTGTTGCACGTAGACGTTGGAAGAAACTAATCGGTGATAAACTTGATTCGTATAACTTCCGTCCACGTGAGGGTGATGTTATATACATCCCATTCTCTAAGTCACTATTTGAGATATTTAAAGTAGAGACAGAGACTCCATTCTATCAATTAAATAATCTACCCACATTCAGACTTCAGTGTGAGTTGTTTGAATACAACGATGAAGACTTCGATACAGACATCGAAGGTATCGATGATATAGAGGTAGAGGGTGCGTATCAGTATAGACTGACTATGGACTCCATTGCAAATGCAACTGCCACCGCAGTCCCATCTATTAACGTTGAAGGTCAACTAACTGGATTCACTACCACCAACCGTGGTAGAGGTTATACTTCAGCACCGACAGTAACTATTGCTCCACCCGCAGGTAACAATGCTAAGTTTGGCACATCTTCTCTTGATATTATTAGGGGACGTGGTGTTGAAACAACATACAATAAAACAGGGGCAAGTGGTGTAGTCGAAGCATGGGTCTATGTATCGGATCTAATAGACAATAGCATTATATTCATGACTGGTGGTAATGGTAATGATGACCAAACATATCTCTGGGGTATTGACAGTGTAGGTAGATTGGTGTATAGTAGAGGTAATAACAATGGGGGTGGACTAAACACTCTTACTGGTAACGACATACTATTCACAGAAGGCAACTGGCATCATATATTGATTGCTACTGTGGACACCAACAACATTTTAATCTATTTCGATTTTGATCTCAAACTGGATACTACTCTTGCGGGTGTAACATTCGACACAGTAACATCTAATGGGTTTGCTGTTGGTACAACTGCCGCTCGTGAACTTGATGGTGTGCAGTGGAGAACCTTAGAAGGATTCGTTGATGAGTTCCGTGTACAGGTAGGAACTAAAGCAGAACTTATTGTACCAAGATATGCTACAGTAGGAGATGACCAAACACTAACTACTGTTACTACGTCATATGCTCCTAATAGTACATACGATGCTACACTACAACACTTCGAACCAGTAACTGCCACTGCGAATGCTCTTATTGATGGTAGTGGTGAGTTGAGTGGTATTGAACTTACTAACATAGGTCTCTACTATAATACTCCTCCTGCTGTTACATTATCCGCACCGTTTGCGGGTGGTAACTATAAACGTAATGAACAAGTTACACAGGTCAACAGTGAGTATACCATAACAGGAGAAGTTGTCAAGTGGTCTGATTCAGATAATGGATTATATCTTGCACACGTTGGAGCAACAGACGGCAAGTTTCATACATTCTCTACGACTGGACAGGTAGTTGGTGCAGAGTCAAATGCAGTATACAGTCCAAGTCTTGTAGGAGAATTACAAGAAATACAACAGACTATAATTGCTGAAACACCACAAGCAAACTTCTTTGATAATTTTGAAGGTGACTTCTTAGACTTCTCAGAAAACAACCCATTTGGAGATGTGTCGTAATGCTCGGTTCATGGTTCTATCATAAGAGAGTTCGTACTGCCGTATCGGTATTCGGATCTCTATTCAATAACATTTACGTTTTGCGACAAAACAATGCGGGTGAAACTATCTCCCAAGTTAAGGTGCCTCTATCATATGCACCTAAGAGATCCTTTGTTGAAAGATTAAGTGAGATGCGTAACGGAGAAGAATCCGAACGTAGAGTTGCAATTAAATTACCACGTATGTCATTTGAAATTACATCTATGACATACGATCCTGCAAGGCAGTTACCCAAAACAAATAACTTCTCTACAGCAGTTACAGGTAATAGTAACAAACGCAATTTATTCTATACGTCAGTACCGTACGACATATCATTTGATGTAAACATATATGCCAAGTCTCAAGACGATGCATTACAGATGGTAGAACAGATACTACCATATTTCAATCCACAGTACACGGTGGCAGTTAAACCTTTCGGTTTGACTCATCCAGAGATAAAAGAAGATGTTCCTATATCCTTACAGGGAGTTTCATTCTCGGATGACTTCGAAGGATCCGTAGGAGATCGTAGAACGATTATATACACATTATCGTTTGTAATGAAAATTGCATTCTACGGCCCAGATAGAACACAGGGTGTTATCCGAACAGTTAACAATAACATATATACAATTGGTGATAGTGATACTTTCCAACTCGCAATGCAGACAACATTGACTCCAGCTGGGGTGAGTGCTGATAGTGATTATGGATTTAACCTTGCGTATTTAGATAGTGCTCAGTAACTACTCTTGGTATATAAAACGTAAGTACGGTTACTCTCTATATAAGAAAGGTAGAATAGTAGATATATTAGTATGACAGAAAAAAACATTGATAAAGATTATGAAACTTCGAGGGATACCTATAACGATTTGATCGAGAAGGGTAGAGAATCTCTTGAGTTGATGATAGAGGTGGCACGTGAAAGTGAACACCCCCGTGCATTCGAAGTTCTTTCGGGCATGATCAAAAACATTTCAGATGTCAATGACAAACTTATGGATCTTAATAAGAAGTATAAGGATGTCACCAAGGAAGACGATCCCAAGAAACTCGAAGGAACTACCAATAACAATCTATTCATTGGATCTACTACCGACTTACAAAGACTATTACAGGATGATGCCAAAGTGATTAACCATGACGATTCAGACTAAAGAGTCCTACTTAGGCAATCCAAACGTAAAAAGAGACGGGATAGCAGAAGAGTGGACAAAACAAGATATATTAGAATACCAGAAATGCATGAAGGATCCTGCATACTTTTGTCGTACCTATGTAAAGGTGGTGCATCTTGACAAGGGACTGGTATCATTTGACCTTTACGACTATCAAGAAAAAATGTTCGAACACTTTGATAAGAATAGGTTTGCTATTGTACTTGCTTGTAGACAGAGTGGTAAGTCGATATCAAGTGTCGGATACTTACTCTGGTACGCATTATTCCACCCCGAAAAAACAATTGCTATCCTTGCAAACAAAGGTGCCACTGCACGTGAGATGTTATCAAGGGTTACTCTCATGCTTGAGAATCTCCCCTTCTTCCTACAGCCTGGTACAAAGGCACTTAACAAAGGTAGCATTGAGTTTAGTAATAATTCTCGAATTATTGCCAGTGCTACTTCTGGTTCCTCTATTCGTGGTATGTCTGTTAATTTACTTTTTCTCGATGAGTTTGCTTTTGTTGAAAACGCAACTGAGTTCTATACTTCAACCTATCCAGTTGTATCTTCGGGTAAGGATACAAAAGTTATCATCACGTCCACTGCCAACGGAATCGGAAACCAGTTCGAAAAGATCTGGACAGGGGCAATACAAGGAGTAAACGAATACAAAGCATTTAGAGTAGATTGGTGGGATGTTCCTGGCCGTGATGAGAAATGGAAATCAGAAACAATATCTAATACATCTCAGTTACAGTTTGACCAAGAGTTTGGTAATACCTTCTTTGGAACTGGGGACACACTAATAAACGCAGAGACTTTAATGGGTCTACGTGGTCGTAATCCTCACAGAATACTTGAATCTGGGGATGCTTTATGTTATAGTGAACCTGTTAAGGATCACGAATACATCATGACAGTTGACGTATCGAAGGGAAGAGGACAGGATTATTCCACGTTTAACGTGATCGATATTACGGAACGACCATTCAAGCAGGTGTTGACGTATCGCAACAATACTATTTCTCCCTTGCTCTTTCCTAATATTATATATAAGTATGCGAATCTCTACAACGAGGCATGGGTTGTTGTTGAGGCAAATGATCAAGGAACTGTAGTTTGTAATGGTCTGTATTATGATTTGGAGTATGAAAACCTTCACACATCTTCCGCAGTAAAAGCAAACTCACTTGGTATCGAGATAAACCGCAAGACTAAAAGACTTGGGTGTTCGTCTATTAAAGATATACTTGAGAGTAATAAATTAGAAATATACGATGAGAATACTATACTTGAGATCTCTACCTTTGTAGGTAAGGGACAATCATATCAAGCATCTGACGGCAACCATGATGACCTAATGATGAACTTGGTTATGTTTGGATACTTTGTATCTACTCAATTCTTTGCTGATATGACAGACATCAATCTAAAACAGATGATGTTTGAAGAAAAGATGCAAGCGATTAAGGACGATGTGCTACCCTTCGGTGTTATTGACGATGGGATAGATGATGGATTAATAACAGAAGGTGAGTTCAAAGGGTGGCATTCGATAGACACTCTGGGTGACCGTGAATTCTAAAGATAATGATTGTTATAAATATAAGTATTGAGATTATCCGTATTATGCTTAACTTATAATTCGACAACGAATAAAACAAAAGGAAAATGCTATGGCTGTTAAACCTGCTTCTCCTCGGATCAATATCAGTGAGATTGACAAAACGGCAATAGTGCCCGCTGTTGGTTCTTCTGGTGGTGGTTTCGTAGGAAACTTCCGTTGGGGCCCTGTGCACGAAAGAACTTTGATCAGTGATGAAACTGGTTTGGTTACTACGTTCGCAAGTCCAAACGACACGAACTCAGTGGATTTTCATTCCGCTGCGTATTTTTTAAAATACTCACAAACACTACAAGTAGCACGTGAAGTAGGCGCAGGGGCACAAAATGCTCACAGTGCAACTACTACACTTGCGGACTCCGCAGGGGGCACTCAACTACTTGTAAATAACCTCGCACATTGGGAAGATACTGTTTCTTCTGCTGTAGGTGAAGGTGCTTCTAAACTCTCATCTGGTACTTGGATTGCAAAATATCCAGGCGTACTTGGAGATGCTTTAAGTGTATCTTTCTGTCCTGCTTCTGATTCTGCTGGCGCAGAACACTTCACTGGTTGGGCATATGCCTCAAACTTTGATGGGAAGCCTGGAACATCATCTTATGCAAATACAAACGGTGCATCAAACGATGAAATACACTTAGTGGTCTTAGACCGTACTGGTGCTATCACTGGAACGCCTGGCGCTGTTCTTGAAAAGTTTGCTTATCTTTCTGTTGCTAAAGGTGCTCTTACTCCAGATAACTCACCTAACTATATCGCAGATGTAGTGAATTCAAATTCACAATACATTTGGACTGGTTACTTTGGTGACGATACTGCATTCGGTGGTTCTGCATTGAACCTCGACAGTGACGCTGGATGGGGAACTATACCAACTTTAGATACTGCTATAAACTACGGTTTAGGTAGTGCTCTTACAGATTCAGCAATGACTTCTGACTTAGGTGGTGGACATGACGGTGCAACTCTTGGTAATTCTGATTTCTTAGCAGGTTACGACCTCTTCGAAGACAAACTTACTACAGAGATTGACTTCCTAATTGCTCCTTCTTATGGTACTGCATCAAATGGTGCAACAATTGTAAATGACCTAACGTCAATTGCAACTGCACGTAAAGATTGTATCGTAGTAGCATCTGTGGACAAGAGTGGTGTTGTGGGTAAAACTAACAGTCAACAATCAGCAAACGCAGTAACTTTCGTTGACGGATTAACAAAGTCTTCTTACTTGGTTGTAGATAACAACTACTTAAAAGTCTTTGATAAGTATAACGACAAATACATCAATATACCTGCATGTTCAAGTACAGCAGGATTGATGGCGGCAAGTGATATTATCGCAGATCCATGGTATTCACCTGCGGGTCAGAGACGTGGTAACTATCGTGGTGTTACTGACATCATTGCCAACCCAAACCAAACCCAACGTGATCAACTGTACAAAGCAGGTGTTAACCCAATTGCCAATATTCCTGGCTCTGGTTTAATCTTGTTTGGTGACAAGACGTTGGAAAGCAGACCTTCTGCATTTGACCGTATTAACGTACGTAGATTGTTTATAGCAATCGAGAAGTCAATTGGTGAAGCTGCTAAAAATGTAATGTTTGAATTCAATGACGAGTTTACTCGTGCAGAGTTTACAAACATTGTAGAACCTTTCCTCAGACGAGTAAAAGGTCGAAGAGGTATTACTGACTTTAGAGTTGTATGTGATGACACAAACAACAATCAAGAAGTAATTGACAATAATCAATTCGTGGCAAACATCTTTGTGAAACCTGCACGTTCTATCAACTTCGTTCAATTGAACTTTGTTGCTGTTAGAACTGGTGTAGACTTCGAAGAAGTTGTTGGCACGGTTGGCGCATAAGGAGATTAGACATGGCAATTTTAGGTGTAGATGATTTTAAATCTAAACTCAAAGGTGGTGGCGCACGTCCTAACCTCTTCAACTGTAAGGTAAACTTCCCTGCATATGCTCTGGGTGATGCTGAATTAACATCATTCATGGTAAAGGGTGCTCAACTTCCTGCTTCAACTGTTAGTCCAGTTATTGTACCATTCCGTGGTAGGCAATTGAAGATCGCTGGTGACAGAACATTCGAAGAGTGGACTGTAACAGTGATTAACGATACAGGTTTTGAGGTACGTGATGCAATGGAACGGTGGATGAACGGAATCAATTCTCATAACGAGAATACTGGTTTCAATGATCCTGCTGAATATCAGACCGACCTATCCGTTGATCAGTTAGACAAAGATGGACTCGTAATTAAAACTTACGCATTCCGTTCGTGCTTCCCAACCAACATTACTGCAATTGATCTTAACTACGACACTGTCGATACTATCGAAGAGTTCCAAGTTACGTTCCAAGTACAGTACTGGGAGTCAAGTACAACCAGTTAATGGTTGACTAAATATATGCGTAGGGAGGATTTTCTCCCTACGTATTATTTTAATTTGAAGGTAAGGATATGGCAGACGACAACAATAGCATAATGAAACTCTTTGGTTTCGAACTTGTTCGTTCAAAGAACAAGGACGTGGGCAAAGACAATGAGAAACTCCCATCAATCGTTCCGAAGACGGATGACGATGGTGCGGGTTATGTTACTGCGTCTGGTAGTCACTATGGTCAATACATTGACATAAATGGTGACAATGCTAAAGACAATGCTGAGATGATCATGAAGTATCGTGGTGTCGCAACTCATCCAGAAGTTGATGCCGCTATCGAAGACATTGTAAATGAATCCATTAGTGGATCAGAGAACGAAGCACCTGTTCTCATAAATCTTGACGGTGTAGAAACTTCTGATAAGATCAAGAAGTTAATGACAGAAGAGTTCGACAACATTTGTGGTATGTTGAACTTCAACGAATTAGGTCACGACATATATAGATCGTGGTATGTGGATGGACGTTTGGTTCACCACCTTGTAGTAAACGAAGGTAATATGAAAGCAGGGATCCAAGAGATCCGACCTATTGATGCTACTAAGATACGTAAGGTAAAGGAAGTAAAGTATAAGAAGGATAACAAGACTGGTGCGAAGGTTGTAGACAAGACAGATGAATTCTACGTATTCCAAGAAAAGAATCAAACCCAATCCGCAGTTAAGTTAACACCAGATTCAGTATCATATGTTACATCTGGTTTGACGGATCCTTCACGTAAGAGTGTAGTCTCTTACTTGCATAAAGCAATTAAACCCATCAACCAGTTGCGTATGATGGAAGACAGTCTGGTGATTTATCGTCTCGCACGTGCACCAGAACGTAGAATCTTTTATATAGATGTTGGTAACTTACCTGCAAACAAAGCAGAACAACATATGAAAGAGATCCAGACTCGTTATCGTAACAAGTTAGTATACGATGCAAGTACTGGTAATTTAAAAGATGACCGTAAGCATATGAGTATGCTTGAAGATTTCTGGTTACCACGTAGAGAAGGTGGAAGAGGTACTGAGATTAGTACACTACCTGGCGGTGATAACCTTGGACAGATAGACGATATTGTCTACTTCCAGAAGAGACTGTATCGTTCATTGAACGTACCTATTGCTCGTTTGGAGCAAGAGACACAGTTTAGTCTTGGTAGAAGTACTGAGATTAGCAGGGACGAAGTGAAGTTCCAGAAGTTTATCGACAGATTACGTAAACGTTTCTCAACAATGTTTACTAATATTCTGAAGAAACAACTTATACTGAAGGGTATTATCACCCCCGAAGACTGGCAGTCATGGAGAAATGATATTCAGATTGATTTCATCCGTGACAATCACTTCACAGAATTAAAGGATTCTGAGTTACTTAGAGAAAGACTAAGTACTCTTGATCAGTTAAGTCAATACGTTGGTGAATACTTCTCACGTGAGTGGGTTATGAAGAACGTAATGATGATGTCCGAAGAGGATATCGAAACAATGAAGGATCAAGTCGAGGCAGAAAATGCCAAGGGTGGATCCGATGAAGATGAATACTAATGAGTTACAGAGATTACGTAGCACAGCATAGTGATTTAAACTGGGACGGTCAAGAAGACCGTTTCGATGACTTTGAGAAAGTAGGAGAAAACGATGAGTGAAGTAGAAAATAACGAAGAAGTTGCAGTAGAAGCAGAAGCATCTAATGTAGGTAACATTGATAACTTTATCGATGCTATTGCACAACAGAACTTCAACCGTGCTAAAGAGCACTTTGATACTGTCTTAGGTGACAAGATGAATGATGCTTTAGAAGCAGAAAGGTTGTCTGTTGCTGACACTATCTTTAATGATGCACCAGAAGAACCAGAAATGGAACTTGGTGATGCAGATGACGCATTTGAAGATGACGAGACTGAAGAGGTAGAACTCGAAGTAGTAGACGAAGTCGAAGAAGATGACGTTGTTGTAGACGAAGTTGAAGAGGATTAAATTAATTCTCTGTTAAGATATTTATTTGTATAAATAACTGTATAACTTTTAATTAAAACAAGTAATTAATATATGCCGAGTTTCAAAGAGATAAGAGAGAAGTACTCACCAAAAGGTAAAGTTGTCTTCTCTGGTAAAGCAGGTGGCAAGATTGCCAAGGTTGCTGTATCTATTGTTAAGGAAATAAAGGGATTCACTGTTATTATTGACGGTGATAAACTTGATACTTACAAGACTGAAGCAGAGGCAAAGAAGAATTTAAAAATTACTGTAAACGAACTTGGCGGTAAAATGAAATGAAACTAATCAGTGAATTTACAGAAACAAATTTAGAATGTCTGATTGAGAAGAAAGACAACGGTGATAAGAAATATGTCATCGAAGGTGTCTTTGCTCAAGCAGATCAAAAGAACAGGAATGGACGTGTTTACCCTAAACCAATTATGGAAAGGGCAGTAAACAAGTATGTTCAAACGCAAGTTAGCAAGAAACGTGCGGTCGGGGAACTAAATCATCCCGAAGGCCCTACGGTTAACTTGGACAAGGTTTCGCATCTCATCACAGACCTCAAGTTAGAGGGAAATGATGTGATCGGAAAGGCACAAATATTGGATACTCCAATGGGTAAGATCGTAAAAGGTTTGCTTGAAGGTGGTGTACAATTGGGTGTGTCAACTCGTGGTATGGGAAGCTTGGAGAACCGAAACGGTGTTGCGTACGTTAAAGATGATTTCATCTTGAGTACTGTGGACATTGTTCAAGACCCATCTGCACCAGATGCTTTTGTTAATGGTATTATGGAAGGTGTAGATTGGGTTTGGAATAACGGTATTTTGGAACCTCAAGTAATTGAAGATATGGAGACAGAAATCAAGAAGGCACCGAAGGCATACAGTTCTGCTGTACAAATTCGAGAGTTCAAAAATTTCCTCTCGTTAATCAAATCTAATATGTAAGGAGTCAATTATGACTGAAGAAAATAAAGTCGAAGTTGAACTTCACGATGAAGAAATTAACGACATTGTGGAGGAGAACCTCGAAGAAAAATCTGAACCAAAAGGATCCAGTGGTGCGGTTGATGCTCAACCTACCTCTGAAGTAGATTCTGTTGCTTCAGTAGATAAGGCAGCGGATGCAGTTAAGAAAGCACCTGTTCCTAAAACTAAGGCAGGTATGATTTCTGCTATGTACGGTAAACTTAATTCTATGAAGAAAGTAGACCTACAAGCATCATACGGTAAAGTCATGGGTGAAGATGTAGATTTTGAAGACGAAGCACTTGCTGAATCTCCAATTGATACAACTGCTGAACTCGAAGGAATCATGGAATCAGAGGCAACTCTATCCGATGAATTCAAGAGCAAAACAGCAATCATCTTTGAAGCATCGTTGAAATCAAAGTTGTCTGAAGAAGTGTCTCGTATCGAAACACAATATAAAGAAGAACTTGCTGAAGAAGTAACGACTATTAAGTCTGAACTTGTTGAGAAAGTAGATTCTTATTTAAACTACGTAGTTGAATCTTGGATGGAAGATAATAAGGTTGCAGTACAGAACGGTCTTAGGACTGAGATTGCTGAGAACTTTATGACTAAGATGAAGGATCTATTCGTAGAATCCCACATCGAAGTACCAGAGTCCAAGGTAGATTTAGTTGATGAATTAGCAGAGCAAGTTGAGGAACTCGAAGAGTCTCTTAACAAGCAAACTGGTGAGTCTATTAAATTGTCAGAAGAACTCGAAGTGCTGAAACGTGATGCTATCATCGCAGAAGCAAGTCGTGGTTTGGCAGACACCCAAATCGAGAAATTGAAAGGTCTATGTGAGAGCATTGATTTTTCCGATGATTTTGCCTCTAAGGTTGAGACCATCAAAGAACAATATTTCTCACAAACCGTAGTGGAAGATGTACAAATTGTAGATGAGGAACCAGAGCAAATTCTGGAAACTTCAAGTGCAATGGACTCATATCTCACTGCAATTAGAAAAACATCTAAAACACTATAATTAAGGAAACAATTATGAACTCTTACGATAAATTAATCGAAAAGTGGTCACCAGTACTGAACGAAAGTTCTGCTGGCGAGATTAAAGACCACCAACGTAAAGCTGTCACTGCCGCTATCTTGGAAAACCAAGAGATCGCAATGATGGAAGAACGCTCACAACACAACGGTTTCGGTGGGTTGAACGAAGCAGCGCCAGCAGGTGCTAATACTGGTTCAATCGGAACTTGGGATCCTGTGTTAATTTCACTTGTACGCCGTGCAATGCCTAATCTTATGGCATATGACGTATGTGGTGTTCAACCTATGTCTGGCCCAACTGGTCTCATCTTTGCGATGAAGGCACGTTATGGTGCAGGTGCAACTGGATCTCGTGAAGCATTATTCAACGAAGCAGAGACTAACTTCTCTGGTGTTGGTACTCACGATTCAGATAACGTATCTGGTTTCAACGGAATCGCTCCAGCGGCAGATAGTGCAGATGCACTACGTGCAGGTGGAACTGGTACTGGTGATACTACTGCCAATATGGAAGCATATGGTTCAAGTGGTGGCGCTGCTTTTGAAGAAATGGGTTTCACCATTGAAAAAGCAACTGTTACTGCTAAGAGTCGTGCTCTTAAAGCAGAGTACAGTTTAGAACTTGCTCAAGACCTTAAAGCAATTCATGGTCTGGATGCAGAAACTGAACTTGCTAACATTCTTAGTACTGAGATCCTTGCGGAAATTAACCGTGAAGTTATCCGTACTATCAATAGTCAAGCAAAAACTGGTGCTCTTCAAGCAAACGTAACTAAGAACGGTATCTTTGATCTTTCTTCAGATGCTGACGGACGTTGGTCTGCTGAGAAATTCAAAGGTCTTGTAGTACAAATTGACCGTGAATGTAACGTGATCGCTAAAGAAACAAGACGTGGTAAAGGTAACGTAGTAATCTGTTCTTCAGATGTTGCTACTGCTCTTTCTGCTTCTGGTATGCTTGATTACACTCCTAACATGTCTACTACCCTACAGGTAGATGATACTGGCAATACTTTTGCAGGTACTCTGAACGGACGTATTAAAGTGTATATCGATCCATATGCTCAAGCAGATTACATCACTGTTGGTTACAAAGGTACTAACGCATATGACGCAGGTTTATTCTACTGCCCATACGTTCCTTTGCAAATGGTTAAAGCAGTTGGGGAAGATACTTTCCAACCAAAAATCGGATTTAAGACTCGTTACGGAATGGCATCAAACCCATTTGTCGGTGCGACTCCTTCATCTGGTCTTGCTACTGCTAAGACTAACCAGTACTACCGTATCTTCCGTGTGGACAACATCCTCACATAAGAATACTTTAGTATTTGTTTTAAAGGGAGACTTCGGTCTCCCTTTTTTTTGCTTTATAACTTGTATAAATAGAGGTATAATTAAGAGGTTACTATGGCACTTACAACTAACAAAAATTACTTACAACCTACAGGATTCAAGTTTATTGTATCTGGGGAAGAATATCAGAACCTACAGTTCTTTGCTCAGTCGGTTACACATCCAGGCGCAAATGCCAACCCAGTAGAACTACCTGTAGCACGTGTTACATCTGTACCACTCGCAGGTGATAAGATCACATACTCTGAACTATCACTTGAAGTTATTCTCGATGAGGACATGAAGTCATATAAAGAAATGCAAAGTTGGTTGGAACGTATCGTCAATGAAGGACAGAGTAATACAATAGGTGGTGCCAAGACACAAACGTATTCTGATATTACTCTTATTATTCTCACATCACATAATAACAACAACGTAGAAATTAAATACTTTGATTGTTTACCTACCAATATCGGTCAGATAAATATGACATCAAACACGGGTGATGTAGTATACCCAACATTCACAGTAGGATTTAGATTTAGTTCATTCGAGATAAAATAATGCAGAACGTTAATATTATGAATCCCCAAGTGCAATCGTTGCTTGAAGAGTTTGAAATCTTTTTTCTTAATCAACAGGTTGAGTTAACCAATAATTACATTAATGGTGACAACCCAGACTATTGGACTGGAGATGAATATCTTGAGAGTATCATGAAAGATCATGACGGTAGTCCCAAGAATTCAAACTCATATTGTTTAAAACCACAGCACTATAATGGACTTGACTCTCAATACGAAATAGTGTATAATGATATTAACGACAGACTCTCTCTTGAACTTGGAGTAAGTCACAGTGCATTGTCTCAGATGTATCCACCCGATGGGTTTATCGCATGGCATACGAATGAGAATGCAATTGGTGCCAATCTGATATTTACTTGGTCAGAAACTGGTGACGGTTACTTCGAGTACCTCGACAAAGAAGGTAAGAAAGTACGTATGCAAGACAAGGTGGGTTGGTCGTGTAAATCGGGTTACTTTGGTGGACGTGAAGATAATCAACATGTGTACCATTGTGCGAGAACAAACTGCAAAAGAATTACTCTTAGTTATGTGTTTGAGGGTTGTCCTACTGAATGGTGGGATGATTGTTTGGAGCACGTACAACGAGGATAATTTCGTAATATATAATATAGAATGAGGAAAATATAATGTTAGATCTTGAAAGCATATTGAAAGAGTGGAAAGAAGACTGTGTGATTGGACAGCACAAATTAGATGATGTGTCTATGAACACCCCCAACCTACATGCAAAATACTTGCAGTACCTATCACTAACTAAGTTGCAACACAAACGTGCAGAGAATGCACAGTTGACTTTGTTGAAACAGAAGTGGTTGTACTACAATGGTAAGATGTCTCAAGAAGAGATTCTTGCCAGTGGTTGGGAACCAGATCCATTTAATGGACTAAAGATACTTAAAGGTGAAATGGAGTACTACTATAATGCAGATCCAGAGATACAAAGATCTGTAGAGAAGATTGAGTACTATAAAACCATTATAAGTACATTGACAGATATAGTTGATAATCTCAAGTGGAGACATCAAACTATTGGTAATATGATAAGGTGGAGACAGTTTGAAGCAGGTGGGTAATGGGTATTGATAATACCATAAGAGTGAGATTATTAAACCACTCGTACATGGCAATAGAATCTAACGCAGGTCAAGAACAAGAGTTGAGGGAACACTTCTCATTCTTCGTTCCAGGCCATCGTTATATGCCAGCGTTCAAACGTAAAGTTTGGGATGGTCGTGTTAAGTTATATAACATGGTCACCAAACAAATGAACGTGGGTCTGTATCATCACTTGAAAAAGTTTTGTGCTGATCGGTTCTATCCACTACAGATTGTAGACAATACCAAATATGGTATACCCTCACAGACTAATAACGTAGATCACCAGTCACTCATAAAGATTATGAAGGATTGGAAGATGCCGTTTGATCTAAGAGAGTATCAGTACAAAGCAGTAACACATGGTATCGAACAGAAACGATGTTTACTACTATCTCCAACTGGCAGTGGCAAGAGTTTTATTATATACAATTTAATGCGATATGTCAAGGAAAAAAAGAACGTTAAGAAAACTTTAATCATCGTACCTACCACATCATTGGTGGAGCAGATGTATAAAGACTTCGAAGACTATGGATATGATGTAGAGACTAACTGTCACAGAATATATTCTGGTAAAGATAAGACAACGGATTGTCCTATCATTATCTCTACATGGCAATCTATCTACAAGTTTGGCACGGACTTCTTTGAACAGTTCGAAGCAATATTCGGAGATGAGGTACACCTGTTCAAAGCAAAGTCATTATCTACTATG
>Ga0181395_1000550_pt1 | contig 15660 bp, 8 predicted proteins | sample 18SPOviralmetaG_FD_130124 | JGI IMG/M metagenome (GOLD analysis project Ga0181395, IMG submission 130124) | Marine viral communities from the oligotrophic San Pedro Time Series (SPOT) site, San Pedro Channel, CA, USA - 18 SPOT_SRF_2010-12-16 | ecosystem: Environmental > Aquatic > Marine > Strait...
GATACAGAGAAATTGTTGAATGCTAATGACCAGTGGGGAGGTCTAGGATCCGATTGGGGTTTGGCTGATCCTATTATTATGACTGCTGTTGCTACTGGCGGAGGTGATACCGGTGGTGGCGGAGGATCAGCACCTGCAGGGACGTGGCCAGAAAACTATGTTGGAACAGAAAATACTGCTACGGTAACTGCTCGTGTACAGCTCGATGGATCTTACGTAAGCACCGGAACATGTTCTGCTTTTAGTGGAGAAGGCGATTCGGAACAAAACTTGGTAAGTGGAAATGGAGCAGCAATGAGTGATCGTGGAGACACGTTAGGAACAACGTGGTGTGTATTACAAGTAGGCATGGGAGCTAGTGTAACTGCAAAATTTAAATATAAAGCGACTGATGGTACAATATACAATTTAACATTTAATAGTGGAGATACAGAGAAATTGTTGAATGCTAATGACCAGTGGGGAGGTCTAGGATCCGATTGGGGTTTGGCTGATCCTATTATTATGACTGCTGTTGCTACTGGCGGGGGTGGTGGAGGAACTGTTGCAGCTCCCGTAGCAACCGTGCCCACCAATGCTAGTTATAATGTGATGCCAGGTGGATTTGTATTAACCTCTGAGACACTAGCAGATATGTTTGATGGAGATGATATCACCTATTCTTATTCTGCTACCGAAAATGATGAACCTACGGGAGATGTAGATGCGGAGACAAGTGGAGATAATGTTAAAATAACGGCTACTCCAGGAGCAACTGCAGGATCATATACCGTGACAGTGATCGCTACAAATGCAGGCGGCTCTGCGACAAAAACGATTTCAGTCTCGGTCTTCTTGCCGAATCAAGGTCCAGTTTCTGCAGGAGATTTCGAGAACGTAACAGTAGGCAAATCCTTAAAAGGAGGAACTCTGTATGTGGAAAACTTCAAATCCAAGTTTTCCGACCCTGATGGTGATACTCTTACTTATTCTATTACATCATCCGCTACATCCGTTTGTACCGCGACAGAAAATGGAAATAATATTGACTTGGTTTTTCCTGATGCTATGCAAATTGGACAATCAACCATTACTGTTACAGCGAGAGACGTATCTGGTTCCAATACTGCTTTCTCCAAAACATTTACAGTATCGATTGTAGCCCCAAAGAAAGTATATGTGTGGACGGTAAGCGAATTACAAGAATCTACGATGACGACGGTAATAAAGATGCAAATAGTAGATACCACGATATCTATTCCAGGTGTTCACTTAAAATATACACTAACAGATGAAACTAATTATAATACCAAACCGGCGATAAATGCTTCATATCAACAATCGACTAATAACCCGTGGAGTGCAGATAGTGCCATCCACACAAAAGATTGGACGCATCAATTAATCAATACTACTACTCCTGGAAAAGAATATATTGTGCTTTTCGACACAGTTTCCAAGAAATTACCCCCTGGAACGTATGACCTTATGTATTTTACAGGAGTGAAATTTGATATTGATATTATTGGATTGTCTGATCAATACGGTAACATAATTTCCTATGATGATATACTAAATCAAGCTCCTCCCAAAATATTCGAGGACACTACTGTAGATCCTGTGACAGGACAAAAATACGGTGATGTCAATGTGGATACGTTCGTTAATGCGGACGATGTTGCAATGCTCTCTAGATACTTAGTGAGAAATAATGAAGAGTACACAGAATCCGTTTCAGGTGAAACTGTACAAGCTATTACAAAAATAGAAACAGAGATAGCTGCTTTTGCAGAATCAGGTTCGTATGTAAGTTTGGGTACAGCTGCAGGAGGTGTGGAAGGATCTACAGGCAAAGCCTTCTCTCATATCGATGTAGACAGAGATGGTGCAATATCCGTGGCAGATCTATGTAGATTGGCAGAGGTATTGGAGAATGCATCTTACAACATTATAGGATAATTATCAATAAAATGGGACTCCATAAACAGTAAATAAAATGAACAAATATAAATTATTAATAAAATATATATTTGTTATAAGAAAGTAATAAATTATATATCGTAATATTATAGTAATTGGAACAATAATACAATAATATACATACACGTTTAGTCATGGCACCCACTACAGGTTGTGTTTATACTATCCATGAAACGAAGAATGTTCTTTCCGCAGATGACGCCTCAGCAACAGAAGAGAAAGATACTACTGTCATAAAGGCATGGTTGAAAGGTCAAAATACAATATCCGGAATGCAGATGACATTGAGCAAGAATGGTGCTGCTGATTTCCCAGCGTATATTGATTTTCTACAAAAACAATTATCAACGAACGGTAATAGCACTGGATTTAATACGACGTTGTTGTCTACCAACGCGTGGGAGGCTAATAGATTCATGTTTTATGAACCTTCTAATCGGGCTCTTTTGTTCGACAAAGTAAGTAAAGCTATAGGAAATGGAAACGAATCAAATGCAGATGCAGTTTTATCTGGTGATGTAGCAAATTTCAGAGATAGTTTTAGCATAAGTAATCTACTAGCCGCCAATATCTCAGGAAACTTGGTAAACATAGGTACTGATGTTTTTACCAACATGAACAAGAACGATAACTCAACATGGAAGAACAAGATAACAAGTACAACATACAATAGTAATAATGCTAGAAAAGAAGCTACAATATTGGAGAGTGTTACCAAAGATATCGAGGTTCCTGTCAACGCAAACGTATTTGCGTTTCCTAGCAGTGCAGAATTAGAAAGTTACTCTCCTGAAGCTGCTCTAAAATTACCTACAAATGATTGGGGGAGCGGTATGAAAATATCTGAAGCCTATATGGTACAAGGAACTACTATATTAAGTGTTACATTAGGTACCATCGCTGACGGAAGTGGAATAGGTTCGCTTACCTTTTCAGATTCTGAAGATTATTCAACTTATAGCACTACAGATGGATTCAATAAAGGCGGTAATACGGAGCTAAAATTTAAGAGTGGTCAAGCAGGAGCTGATGATCCCGGTTTTACAGCTGGTCAATCACCAACATTTTTCTTGCATATAGATAACAATGATTTAACAGATTCTGAGGTTGTCAAAGGGAAATATATTTTAAAAGCTACACCTTACTATTTTGAGACTACCGGGAATATTGGAAGTAATACTTTGTTTATTGCTTCTCCAGGAACCCTAAAAGCGGTAGCATTGTCTCTCGATAAAATGTCAACAAACTTATCCGTGAGTCATGTAGCATCTCAAGATACAGAATTAACAATCGGAGCAAAAATTCGTTTAACGTTTAATGTTAATGCAGATGGTTTAAATTCTCCCTATGCTTCAGGATCTACATCAACTACCATTGGCAGTTCTGGAAATGGGCATATATTCGTTACAGATGTGTATCGTAAAAGAATAGACAATTTAAATTCTTCAGGCGTATTATATGCAGAGGAATTGGAGAACTCGAATGGTATTGATATCATCACAGAGAAATTAGCTGTGGCTAACTCTAATCTAGAGTTAGATGATCAGTTTGGTATTTACTTCAATGCACAGTACGAATATTCATGTCGCTTCAAGAACACTATCACAGGAGAAGAACTCATCAAAACGAAAACCGTGACTACGAGACCTGGAAAACCACAAAATTTCCAAGACCAATCGGTTAATGACAAATCTGGATTCTTTTTGGAATGGATCGATCCATTAGCTACTGGAGGTGTATCCAAAACATATAAAGTAACTTTTACTAATATAAAATTCACAGGAAATAATTATAATAAGGATGGAACACAGGATAGTGGTAGTGGTACAACTCCTATTACATATATTATAAACAAAGCATATACAGCTATTAGCTCCACTACTCATGAAATTACAGAGGATAACTTGTACTACCCTGGAGTGACATTGACTGCAAATGTGCACGGAACCAATTCTGCTGGAGATGGTTATGCATTAACTAACAGTGATCTTACTTGCTTGGAGGCACCTTCAGTTGAATCTACTGCTGTTACTTTCGTAATGTCAGTTTGTCAAAATCCTATTCAGACTGACGCAGCAAACAACTTACCTGATTTAGCAGAAGCAACTACTTATGCGCGCAATCCAACTGGAACAACTAATGATAGTACTTTTCGGACGTACAGTGCAGATAGTTTTGGGAAAGCTCTTACACATGCTAATATTAACTCAGGAGAGAATGCGAATTTTGTCGTATTGACTTTAAGCACCTATACTACGTTTACTGTAGCTATGTACGATGTTTACGTGGATGGAAAGAAATATGGATCTATTGCACCTTCAGCATTAACAAATAATAAAATAATCATTGGTGGTGTTATTTCTAGTGGTAGTGATGAAAGTAAGACAAAACTGTCTAACGAAAGTACACATGCTTTCAGCATTATTGCGAGAAACACAACAGATGTAACGAATAGTACTCGTCATTCCAAGACTTCTGTGACACAGGTAGTTTCTATGCATGATAAAGCAACCAATCCAAAGCCTCTTGAAGGTCACTCGTTAAGCGTTAACACCGCAGGACAAAATAATAGACTAACTGCTAGCGTAGTGATACCAGCTAATAGTTTTGTGAAGACAGTTAAATTTTACAAAGTTAAAGTTCCTGGAACTACAGAGACACAGGAACTGACATGGTATGATGCGATTATAACACAGATAGGAGATTTGTTAGATGCATGGTCGAATGATGATTTGAATAGTGTTACGACTGATTTCGGTGCGTTTGATGTAAGTGATTTAACTCTTATAGCCACGAAAACAACAAACGATACGAACGAGCATACAATCAGTCATTCAATTACCGGACTATATGATAGCCAAATGTATGCTGTAGTCGCGATGACATTTAATGCTGACGGTGTTAGAGCTGGAAGTGGTACACCGGTAAAACAAGAGAATGGGGAACTCGACTACACAAGTATTATTGCTCATTTTGCAAGTACAGCCCTTGTCTCTGCCTCAGCTGCGTATGCTTTCAGTGGTACAGCTCTACAAGGTATTATAGGGCAAGGTAAAACACTATCTCCGAAGAAGTCGGAATTTAATTCTGTAACACCAAACGGAAATATCAACAATAACTTTAAAGTAAGTACTTCGAATATAAATAGCACACAATTTTCAACAGATGATCACATACAATATAAGCTAGAATACACCCCATTAAGCATATCTAGTGATCACAGTAGTGGATCTACTACTTTTTCCTCAGCTACTACTGTAACAATACAGGATTTTACAAACGGAAATGATACAGAGAATTCGTTTAATACCTCCAATATTAACGCATGGAAAAACAAATTTTCTAAGCAATTAACTGGTAAGGTAAAAGTAACTTCTCAAACAGATATGAGAGCAACTTCCAATGACCCTGCTGATTATACAGATGGTGTAGATACTATTGAATCAATTACTTTCACACTTAAATCGGCGTTGTACTCATCGAAATCTACAGGAGACTATGAAACTATTGATGGTTACTCTTCCAATAATAAACCGTGTTTGAACGCTGAAGAGCTAGTTCTTGTTACACAAACCCCATTTGAGGTCGAATTTCAAAAATTTCGCTCTATTTCAAAAACAGGTGGTACCGGAGTAACTAAAATTTGTCCTGCATCTTGTATGCCTTTATCTAAATTGTACGACTCAGAAACATCAGAGAAAACTACATTTATGAAACTATCTTCAAATCAGCCTACAAATATATTCGAAGAAAACGATTGTTTAACTATATACAACAAAAATAATGGGGCTGTATTGGATACCTTAGTAATTACTAATGATGTAATATCGCAATTAACTGATAATAGAGATAAAGATTTTTCTGTTTTAACCCCCGGTCTAACATACACGCTAGGTATAAACCCGCCTAAACCTGCTGGTACGGCTAATTGTGACTTATTCTTCTCATTATGGAAAAATTCGACAGAAACGTTCTTTCCTCTTGAAATAGATACATTTGATTACAATGCTGATTTAAAAAGTCAATACAAAAATCAAGTTACGTTAACCGCAGGTGGTAGTGCTGATGATGGTGAATACAATAGTATAAAATTTAAATTAGGAACGATGTATGTTGACTTTTTTGAAGAAGGTATATATTTTGAAACCAAAGAAATATCAGCATTAGCAGATATGGAAAATATCTCCCCAACAGGAACTCCCACTAATGCGGCTAATGTGACGGCTTCTTTACGTCATGCAACAAACGCAGATAGAAATACAAGTAACGTTGACGAATCAAACCCGAATATTGCCGCTCATGTACATCACGCTGCAGGGAACAACCTTCTTAGCGATAATATGGTATATTCTGTGCAATCCATGGCACCGAAAGTAATTTATCAGGAAGTCAGTACGGAATTATATTTGAATAATGATGAGGTCACCCAGACTATAGAGTTAAAAGACGGTGTATTAAACTACGTTGCTTTTACTGTTGTAGATACAACAAAAACCACTGTGGAAGATTTGTTTGGATCAATTGCGACCCAAAACGCAGATGTCAACACAATATCTGTCTCTTATACTACTTCTCATGGTTATACCAACGGTGGTTGGGATTCTTCTGCTACAAATATAAATTATGAATATGGATATTACGTAAGAATAAGTGGAGCTGATGTCGACTGGACAATTACGGGTAAATCAATAAGAGGTTTAAAGGTACCTATTGCAATGGGTTTGAATTATTTGGGTTATCCTTTCACTACTACTGATGGAAAACCTGTTTTTGAAAAAGCGTTGAGTGACACAACAACGTATGCAACATTTTGGGATAATATTAATGTAATTTCCGACAAAACAGGAACCGGTCTTGATTTACGAGCTGGTCTAGACATAGAAGACTATGGAACGAATGATTATACATTCGGTCAAGGAGATGGTTATGTATTGTCTGCAAAAGAAGGAAACTCAATCGAACTAGGAACGATGGCAGGTCAAGGTTTAATTGGTGATATAAATATAGACGGATCTATTAACGCAGATGATGTAATCATACTAAAACAATTCTTAGCTGCGACAGACCCTGGTTATAACACTGTTAATACTTTACCAAGCATGGATGAGAAATTCGAGCTTTGTAACTATAATGGAAATGACATTATCGATATAGGTGATGCAGTAATATTAGCAAGTAAGGTAGCAGGCGAATCAGGATTCGATAGTTTGTCAACTGCAAATCTATCCGGGATAACTAATTACGCTCCTGCGACCTATGAAGGAGATGCTGAAGCTGTCAAAGATACTGCAACATTACCAGCATAAAACTACAACAAACAACTAAATCAGAACAGAAAATAAAAAGCGACAAATAATGAAAAATATAAAAAATATAATATATAAGTGTTACGTTGATTCATATATTATATCTGAACCGAGAAACAAGATATATTTGAATGAATGGTATCTGTGCAAAACAATGAGTTGTATTTATGGACGGAGAATCGGAACATGACGATCATGGAATATAAGGATGATCAATATACCTATACAGAATATCCCTGTACGATATTGAAGTACAAGGCGAGCGCTATATGGCAGAAATTAGCCGGGTTGCATTTAGTAATCAATGTAACACAGGGATTAAGTACACAGTATCCGAAATGGGAAGAAATGTATCAGTACAAGTCCTATCATCAGCCCGAAGAAGATACTGGTAATGAAGTAGAGTGTATAGACACTGGATTTGAGGAGGATGGACTCGTGCAACAGAACAACTGGATAGTGAAAAACATATATGAGCCGACGAACAATTTGCTATTAGCCGGACGAATAAGTAGATCTTTGGTGCCGACAATAATCGAGGATAATAGTGGTACCAAAACAACGACAATAAGTACGACAACGACAACAACAACTACAAATTCAGATGGCAATGTAGTGACCACAGAGACGACGCGACAGGTGACAACCTCAGAAGAGCCCCAAGAGGATACCATAAAGGAGGGTGTATTGGCTAATTTTGTCAACACAACCTTTAATATAGAGGAGGTGAAAGGTCTAGCAAATGAGTATGGTAATTTATTGAGTGAGTCATCGTATCATGTATCGAATCCGAATTTGGTAACACAGACAATAGAGTTTCGTGAGGGGTATTCATGGTTTGGATTGTATGTGTCACCGAAAGACGGAAATAGAATAACCGATATATTGAATACTGGCAATGAGAAGATAAGCCAGCGTGTATATGGAGCAATGTCACAATCGACCTATTCGAATGCAATAACGTTTGGAAACGAGAGTAGCGCGGGAGAAACAGATGCAGCGTGGACGAATAAGTCTTATATATTTGATAATAATCGTGGTCACATCATGTACATACCTTATGATGATGACGATGACATAGTGGAGCGAGTGTACACAATGACTATAGTGGGTGACATAAAAGCGGAGCATGACATAATCATGTATCCAGGATGGTCATGGATAACGTATCCGAGTGTAGAGGTGCGTAATGTTTCAGAGGTATTGCCGCATGCACAGTTAGGCGACAAGGTATTAGGAGCATTTGGTCAAACGACATATATAAACCGTTTTGGATGTATTGGCTGGTCAAATCCGAGTTTTCAGATGAAGCCAGGTCAAATGTACAAGGTGTATAATGCGGGAAATGATGCTATTATAGAGAAAATATTTTTTAGTGATAGTCTAGGAAATACGGTAGTAACAACGACGACGACGACGACGACGACAACGACATACAGCAAGGATGAATCGACAGTGATAGCTGTTGTGGAGGAAAATGATGAAGAGGAGACAACGACAAAAACGAATGTAATAGAAGAGGTGAATGACATTGTGTATAAGCTAAGAAGTGGATGGAATGAGATGCAGTTTGGTCATAAAAAGGAGGGACTATTGGGTAATGTAATATTGAATCCAGATGTTGGGGACAAGATACTGATGGGATCGTCCAGCAGTGAGTATACAAGCATATTTGGTACAGTAAGATGGAGTGCGACGTTAATATTGAAACCGAATGTGACATATAAATATTATACAAAATCTGGGAAGTTTTTAAAATCAATAATGTAAAAGTAACTGGAATAGAATCAATAGAATATAGAGAATTTTTATATTCTATTGATTATATAGTAAACAGAATTGCTTTCAAAAAAATACATAAAGTAGGCAAGCCATGGTATTTGCGTCATTTGAGCCAAAAATTAACAACGTGACTGGACCGACAACGGCGGGAATACAGTTTTTTTATATAGTGGATCAGGAAGAGAATAGAATATGGGAAGGTGGTGTTGTAAATGGATCTATAGGGGCGTATAGTGCAGAAATAGAAGATGGAAAAGTAAAATATTTAGAGTTGAGAAGTCACAATGAATATGCTCCTTCTACCTATGGATGGACCCCTCGTGATCAAATAAACCCATCGTCGCCTGATTTAAGTAGTAGTACATATTGGTATGGAAACGATTTGACAATAGCGCAAATGTCGAGTGGCGAGGAAATAGCCTTTAAATTTAAAAGAATACACAATAGTCAAGTATTATACCATCCTGTGACGATAACCGGAAAGTTTGGAGAGAATGAGGATACCATGTTGATAAATGCGAAGACTACCGGGTCTTTATTAAAAGATAATATGGTAAACACGTATGGTGCAAGTGATCCGTATATAAAATTCATGGTAGATTTAAACGAGACGATAAGTGATGATATCGCGGATGTAGTGGAAGAAGAAATTACGGTCGATGTAGCCCCAGTCGTAGCACCAGTCGTAGCACCAGTGGTAGCCCCAGTCGTAGCACCAGTCGTAGCACCAGTCGAAACACCAGTGGTAGCACCAGTCGTAGCACCAGTCGTAGCACCAGTGGTAGCACCAGTGGTAGCACCCACCCAGGTTGTAGAGGATGAAGGCAATGTTGTAATTACACTTTTGGGTTTAAATGTTGATGTCACCATGGGAATGAAAGCGGAGACGTTGGCTTTTCCAACAGTGACAGAGATTTTCAATTTGCCAGTGGGTACAATAAAGGTATCAGCCGCGGATTTTCGAAGAGCGTTTCAATTTAAACCAACAAATGGAACACAGCCATCAGAGATGGAGACAAGTGGTATGAAGTTTCGTTTCAATCGCAACACACGATATCCTAATTCAGTATTGACGACAAAGACGAACAATAATCCAATGAAGGCGATATTTCCGAAAAATAATACGGACTTTGCTGATGTAGGTAATATCACATTTCCTCAATTAACCGCGAACCAAGGTGAAGATACCACAGAGCAACCACGCGTCCCATATGAGTATAAGGATACGGAAAATACGGTACCCCATGATTATGTAAAATGTGTAGCACACCAATGTTTTGGTTCACCTGCGAATTACGTGACCTTTGAGAATTTAGGGACCTTATATAGTACATTAGAGAGCAATAGTATAGGACCCATGAACGAGGTTTGGTCAAGTTGTAGGTCGCCTGCGCATGGTACGCCTGGCTTGGATAGTAATACGGGTATCTATGATTACAATTCAGGAGTGACAGGTGATGCAGTAGTATTACAGTATCCTACATTAATATCGAATTGGATGTATAACCAAATAAAGGCACAAAAGAGTGATCGTTTGAAGACTTACGAAGGCGTTCCTGATGCGGATGGGTTTTACGAGATGCCTTTGGTCAAGGGAGATGTAATCTCCTTTAAAATGACAATAAATCCTGCTCATGACCAACATAGGGCAACATCGGTGTTTGCCGACGACGATTTCGGGAAGAGACAATGTAAACAGTCGTCGACTCGTGAGTATGAGATATTATATTATTTGGAGTAAAATGTCTAATGAAGTGAACTAACTACATAAAAATATAGAAATATAGAAATATAGAAATATAGAAATATAGAAATAGTAAAAGTAACACAGAACTTAATGTGGTACTGTTATATATTACGAAGTAAAGATGAGAAACATAGTAGACGCACGTATAATGGATCTACGAATGATTTGAGACGTCGGATAAGGCAGCACAACGAAGAGATAAAGGGTGGTGCAAAAGCCACAAAGGGGAAGGGTGGTAAATGGGAATATTGTGCAATCCTCTATGGATTTCCTGACCATATAAATGCTTTATCATGTGAATGGCGTATCAAGTGTCCATCAGGGAGACCAGGTAAAAGAGCATCAAGATATAATGGTCCATCTGGCAGAGTGCGTTCTTTGAATGAGGTGTTGCCATTGCAGAGGTGGACTGGTCGTTGTGTAGTAGACAACAGTGAAATGATATTGTATTTGGAAGTTTTGAAAGAATATGCATGTGAATTGAAAGAGGAGAATATACCAGAAAATATCATAGTGATGTATGTAGACGAAATAGAGGTGAATAGATGTGAAGAATATAAAATTGATAATGTAAATGAATACAGTGATACTGAAGAAGTAAAGTGAATAAGTCAAATAATCTTCATAAACAATGGTATCCGAATGTGAAATAATAAATGATGAATCGTGTAAAGTAGAAGACGTTTATTATACTTCCTATGGTTCCTATGGATCGTATCCTCTTCAAGAGACACTAAGTACCGAAATCTACTCTACCAATGACGAGAATCAAAAGGACCAGTTGAGATCGAGTATAAGATTATTAATATTTATATTTATTACGGTAAGTACAATATGTCTTATCTATATGTGGGTAATAATACTGAGAATATGGAGCTCGTACTATAACTATAAAAGCAAAGAAGAACTGGATGTGGAGGAAGAGTCTACAAGTAAAGAGTTAGAAGAAGTACGAGAACATAAAAAGAAAAGCGGGTATCGTGAGGGAGAGATGACCAATAAACGAATGGGTTTAAATGTCCCACCGTTACTCTTTGGATTTGGAGATAATAATTATAAAAAGGCATGTAGATTGAGTGAAATGACAATTACCTTATTGAATGAATATATGAGTGATTGGTATAAAAAAGTATCCTTAGGATCAGAAGAAATAAATAAATGGCATCCGTATTTGTTAACTACTGATATAGAATTATCTGGTTATATCATGGTGCGTATAATGAATTCTCGATTGGAAAACTTGACAAAGGGTACGATTGAGTATATATCAGTAATTTTATCCTCAGCAATATTCCATGGTTTATTAAGGGGGTCGAAGCAAGTGATGAATGACATAAATCAATTATATAAAGTACGGTTGCCATCGAATTGTGTATCAGTATATAAAATAAAACGAATAAGGTCGTATGGTGAGAATCAATTAAAACAGGCTTATATAAACCATAAAAATGCGGTGCGTATAACGGCGGATGAGAGAGCGAACATAATGCATTTTGACCAGCAAATCGAAGAGGATAAGGTGAGAATGTACAACGAAGAAATGAAGAAACTGGTATTGAATGTATTATCAGAAATAGATTGGAATCCAGTATTGAATGAGTTAGTCTCGATCTATACTGGATATAATGTGGAAGACACCGAGAGTGATTATTGTTTATCTCCTCGTCATGATTCATTAGAAATGGCGGAAGAATATAGAAGATCACAATTATAAAATAAAATAAAATAAAATAATGACATATAGTAATGATATTTTCTCATTTTTTTTATTGCTAATATAATTATGGATATAGATATTCCTATAGCACCGACCCGCGCAGTAAGAGATAGAAAAGTCATACTAGATGAAATAGAGAAAGAATGCCAAAAGAAGTATCTTGAGAATAACGGTTGGGGAGATTATGCGGATTGGAAAATGAAAGCAGCTATAAAAGTAGACGGAAAAAAGAAAATAACAGAATATTTGGTTAATTGTGTGACGCTACATCGAAAATATGGAGGAAAGTCAAGACGTAGGAAATCCAAAAAATCAAATACAAAAAGGAAAACAAAAAGGAAAACAAAAAAAGGAAAGAATTCAAGAAAACTAAGAACGTCCAAAAAGCATGTTTAATTTACGAATCAGTAAGAACGATGAGGTCGTTATTATCGGCAGCAGATTTCTTTTTGCAAGCGCGTTTGTGTGCAGCGAGTCCTTTGTTTGTGGAAGATGAATAAGAATTACAAATATCGCAAATAAGTAGATTAGGGTCGACATATTGTTCAGGGAATTTGGATTTCAAGAAGGAAAGAAGAGATGGGAGTTGAATAGCGTCAAGTTCATTTATAAGTTTGCGTTGAAAATCTTTGTTTAATTCAAGAATATTTGTTTTTCTTGAGATAACCGCTTTATAGTCGGCGTTGATAGCGTCGACGATGTCATTGCGTAGGAAAGTTTTGTCTTCTTCCTCCTCCTCAGTATTATTATCCGCATCATTTTGTGATTGAATATCAGGGAGAACCTGTGCTATCGAGTCCACGATATCCACTGCGATTTTGATAACGTGTGGATCATATTGTGTATTATGTACAAATACGAGAACGTTGTTGTTAACGATATCAATTTGAAAGTTTTGTTTGGAAGTGATTCCGCTGTGTTGAGAGAGGAAAATGCCGTGAGATTGTTGTTCATCGATGTCTCGATAGAATTTTTTGACTTCCTCGAGATTGACGTTTCTGTCATAATGTTTCGTTTCAACAAGAATGGACGGGAAGTTGTCCCTAGCCAAAGAGAAATCGCAGCTGGCTTTGAGAGCTGTGTTATTGGTAATAGAAGCAGCAGGATACATTTTATTGAGAACAGATTCTAGTTGATTTTCTCCAAATTGTCCTTTATACGACGAGTTTTTGTATTTACCGAGGAAGTCCGAAATTTCAGCGAATACTTTTTCTTGAGTATTTACTTGTAGAGCGTTGGAGTCTTTGATAACGGAGATATTTTGCGCGAGACGTTCTTCAGAGGAAGAAATGTAAGAATAAATTGGTTGTAGCATGGACGAAGATTTTACCTCAAATGATTGAATAAATTGGTGAAGTTGGTCATGATTTTCAATTTTTCTGAGATCAGCACTAATAGAGTTTTGTAGAGAATAAAGATTTTCTTGAACTGTGTTAGTAAGATGTAATTGAGATTTTGGAATGATATCATTGAGAACGTTGGTAGTTTTATCGATGAGAGAGTCTGCTGAAGCGACAAGAAGTTCTCTAGTTTTTTCTGTATACACTGGTGTTTGTGCAGAGAGGAAGGTAGAAAGTTCTGTAGTAAATTCAGATTTGGATTTAATGAAATGATTATTAACTTTTTCAAGGATGTCTTGATGTGACGAAGAGAAAGAATTGTTCATGTCTTCTACTTTGGAGTTTATATCGCGTACTTGAGAAAGAATTTGCGAATTTAACGTAGAGTTCATAGTGGAGTGCATATCCGAGAAAAGTTTTTCAAAGAGTTCCACGAATATGATATTGACGGCTTCAAAGTCGACGGATTTGTTCTTGTTATAGAATTCAGTAATTCTGGGATTATGGATAGTAATAGACTCTGACATAATACAATAAAACTGTTAAATTATAGATAATGAAATTAGAAGAATATATTTAAATAACATTTTTTAAGTAAGTACAGAAATAAGAAAACTATAAAATTGATAACATTTTCATGAGAAAATTGATGTGCCGGTATAAAAGTATATGAAAAATAAAGAACCCTAATAATGTCAAATAAAGAAAACGTCATGAATAATTTGGAAATAGTGCCCGACGTTGCGAAGTATAGCCTGGAAACTATGAATAAAGTATATTCTTCAAATGTGTATACATTTGCTTCTAGATACCAACTAAAGTTGCCTCCCCGAATAGTACCGAGATTGAATTCATGTTTATTAGAGGAAGATAAAGATGAATTGGATGAAATATTCCATGATGTGAATGTGGAGAAGATAGCGAAATATGAGCTAGGAAAAATAAAGATATCAGATAAAGTGAGAAAGATATATGGAATAAGTGGTTGTTTACTGTCGGAACCTATACCAATACCAATGAAAAAACCACAGCTGATCCGTAGTCCCTCAATGCTATTTTAAAGTTAACCATCGATACCCTGTAAATAAATAAAAAGGTAAAAGTAAATTTTTTATGACAATTTAAAACAGTACTGTTTTTCATTTGCAGTACTGTTTATTGACAAGATTGTCTTCTTCTTCTTAAAAGTGGGTGTGTGCTTTATAAGAAATCAGTAAAAATAGGTATCCGGCTAGGAGAGAAAGAGAGTATAGAAGAAATAAGATTATTTTATAAAATAGGTTAAAAATAAAAATGACAAATGAACATTATCAAAAATAATCAAATGTGTATTAAAAAAAATTCCTGAACTTCTCCTCTACTTTGAAAAAAGCGTAAAAAGTGTGTTTTCATGTGTTTTTTACGCATTTAGGTGTGGAGTATATTTATGTTATTGATTAATAATGTTACTGTATATGATGTAATACCATTTTGTTTATGTTATAATAGATTATGGTAATGGGTTTTGAAGATACATTTGTTTTTGTTTTGCATGATAGTATGGTCACGTCTTCAAATGGGTACTCTTAGTATCCGATAGTATCCGGCTAGGAGAGAAAGAGAGGATAGAAGAAATGAAACTATTTTGAAGAAATGGGAGAAAAAAGAAATGACAAAACAATATTTACAAAAATAATCAAATGTGTTTAAAATAAAAAATCCTGTTCTTCTCCTCTACTTTGAAAAAAGCGTAAAAAGTGTATTTTCAGGTGTTTTTTACGCATTTAGGTGTAGTATATTATCAAGTTATCATTTATAATTCTTACTATA
>Ga0181395_1000558_pt1 | contig 15544 bp, 19 predicted proteins | sample 18SPOviralmetaG_FD_130124 | JGI IMG/M metagenome (GOLD analysis project Ga0181395, IMG submission 130124) | Marine viral communities from the oligotrophic San Pedro Time Series (SPOT) site, San Pedro Channel, CA, USA - 18 SPOT_SRF_2010-12-16 | ecosystem: Environmental > Aquatic > Marine > Strait...
GCACTGTCAAATGCCACAATCGCTGTGCCAGTTGGGTTGGTTCCCAACATTCTACATGACTGAAACGTTCAGCATAATGAATGGCATTACAGGCATTGTTGCTACCTATGTCCAAACATCGTCTAAATTTTTGTATGTGTTGTTGTGCAAACAACCAATTGGCTCTTTGGTATTGTCCCACACTCAATCTTTGTTTGTAAAGTTTGTCTCCTGCGTCAACCCAATAGGTGCGTCCATTACGGCTGTGTATGGCTTCAATCTCTGTGTGCGGTATCATTAGGAGTATTTAAATTGTACGTTATCACACAGTGCTAATTGTGGTGGCTAAACCCACTGTAACATACCGTTTAACAGCACACAGACGTCTTTACAAGCATCAAACCACATTTAGGTTGCTTTTGTACACATCCACATATATACTTGTGAAAATAGGCACAAATAGGCAAACAAAATTTCCCACAAGGCAACATAGCATCTCAACAAATTAAGAAAAGTTGAACACACCCTTTGATTGTGTAGGCTTGATGCAACCGCAACTGTTGGGCAAGGACAGTATAAAAAAATAGGCAGTTATGTCAATCGTTTTTGTGAAGACTATATGGCGATTGGATGTTGTACACTTGGACTTTAAGTCAATCATGGTTCACCTGATGTGTGCAATAATGGAAGTCAGACACTGGAAACAGTACGTAAGATATGCAAACCCTTTACGTTGCAAAGTTGGATGTAGTGAACCTAACTAGGAAGATTTTACTAAAAGTCTTCTTGTGACTGAAAGAAACAAAGACAATAGGCGACAGCCTATTGTGAGTGAGTGTTAACTCACTCCTTGTATACCCACACACACTCTACTAGTAAATACTGATGGAGACAGTTTCGCGAAATGGCTTAGTCTATTTGTTGCCATACATCCTAACGCAGTCATTTCATCCCCTTAACTGTCTCCACTTTATTTCCCACACACTTTACCAACATTTAAATAACAGTGACCTGCATGGGTCAGTGAGCATATGGATCAAAAGAAATACGAAGCAAGACTGATTGAATTGGGCATCGACCTGCGTCCACCTTCTCGGGCTGGACCAAGCACCGGTATGCGTAGGGCCATATTCCCCCAGCACAAGGTTTGCCATAAAACAGACGCCACAACCACAGAGACACTGCAAAACAAATGCAAGTGTGGCAAGAACTATTTCTATTCACAGACACACATAATGATGCGTTGTGATGGTTGTAAAATAAGGCGATACATAGACTTTAAATTTCCAAAAAGGCGTTAAATATTTGTGGTTTTATATCTTCTCGATTATGACCAGTGAAGCACTGATTCATGGATTGTGTGTCAGTGCTTTGCCAACATTTAAATAACAGCATGAACATAGTATGGTGGAATGGTCCTTCCTTTAGACACACAATGCATATACCTCCGCAAGAGATGGAGATTGGTTGCAACTTCATACAGAATCACAGACCCGTGCGTCATGTGTGTGCATTCGATAGACAGTGTGTGGAAAGAATAAAAAACAAACCAGATGTAAAGTTTTGGACACGTGCTTCAGTTGTTAATGATCGCTATCCACATTTCAAACATCTACAATCAGAAACAAACTACTATGACAGTGGCACATTAGCACTGGCAGTGGCAATGAAACATTGTGTGGGTCCTGTGTATTTGGTAGGTTGTGATTGGGGAGAAACCAACAGTTCCATCTATGACAAATTGTACACTTGGAGAGCACAAAGGCCAGGCAAACAAACCACTGCCAAATGTAAATTGATAGAACATATGAGCAAACAAATAGAATTAATTTTTGTGCATGATAGACCCAAAGATTGTTTTGGTTCGCAAGTTAAATGGATTAAGATAGCAGACTTTTTGGATCTAGCCCTTTAGTATCTGTCTCTGTGCTTCAAATATCTGTCCGGTATCAGTAACATCATAAAAATCAGGCACGTGTTTTTGTCCGTTGACTGTGACTGTGTTGTCCGGGTTGAAAGAAACATCTGTTACACCAAACACGTCGTTGATGCCTAAGGCTTCACTGTTTACCCTGATAAAGTCACCGGGTGCAATATTGATACCAATACTGTTCATTTGAAAATTTATTCTTGGTTGTCCTCTGGATTTTTTCAACAACAATGTTGCGTGTTTTTTGGCAGTTATCGCATCATAGATACCAGGAAAACTAAAACTACCTTCCAGTATCTTGCCGCCATCCTCGTTCAAATAATTTTGCCTAATGTCTGTGCTGTCGTCGATCGGATCCGGTGATAACACACTGTTTGGTTGAGAATTATTTGCAAGATTTGTGAAGTCGACTTTAATTTGATTGAATCTATCATTCATTGCAGTCGTTGATACACCCACACTTTCAATAATGTTATCATCTGTAACTGTGCAAGTTATTGGCAGTGCAGTGTTGGGTGGTATTCTTTCTGAGTCTGTCGGATCACCGGCATTTTCAAGTGCTATTTTAAATTTGCCATCTGCAAAGTACAAGAAAGCACCAACCGATGCTAACATTTGATTAATATTGTTGATAAAAGTTTTTGATGTGTTAATAATAAAATGTCTATCATAACCATTGTTTAATGTTCGGAATAAAGCACCATTAACACTTGCTCCTGTTGTGGCGTTTTCTCCATACATATATCTGTTACGGTCAAACACCTCTGTTGACACAGTACCATTCTCTGATCCACCGATGTGGAATATAGTTCTATCAAAATCTTTAAATTCTGGCAACCTATCCATTGCAATGGCGGCATTTACAAAACTTGTACGATCGATTTGATCCAATGTTAAGCCAAAACCATAATTTGGATTCAACAAATAATCTAAAATGTATTCTACTACACAGTTGTCTGGTCGATATCCCTGATACCCTAAACCTTCTGTTTTGTAAGCACCATCGACAAAAGTTACGTCCCAACTTGTAGGAAACTTATCAATGTTGCCGCTGTTGATACCAACTTCAACATAAAGTTCTGCATCTAATGGCACACTTGCGTAAAAATCATCCGAAGGTTTAGAACTGTCTTCATTGGTAAGTCCCAACGTTATATAACCATTGGCACTGTTAAGATTCAAAGCAGTGATATTGTATAGATCGTTTTGATTTGTTTCTCTTACCCTCACTCTAAATTTCATATCACCAGTGTCAATAGCGCCTCGCAAGTTTTCAATATCTTGTAAAACATTGTCTGGTGCAAAAAATGTGTATTCTGCTGTGCTTGTGCCTATGTCGTCCACAATGTATTGCTGGTTAATTCTTCGTGCTGTTAAATTATCTGCTGTGTAGCCAAAAAATGTAAATGCACCACTTAACGCCGTAGCCTTAAAACTAGTAGCACATGTGCTGGCCAATTGATAGTGTCCTCCACCCACGTGCTTTAACCAAATAGACCCAAATGCATTAAAATTTCCAGTTACGCTACTAACGCCGCCAAATGTAGTACCTGAAGCACTTGTATCACCAGTCAGTCCTATGGTGCCTGGATAAAAGAAAACATAATCATATGTCCAACCGAGGTTGTACAAAATATTGTGTATATTTTTAGGCTGTGTGCTTCCATCTGAAAATTTTTCTCTTTGAAACTTGTCAAACCTTTGGAATTCTATTTGTGTGTCTGTTGGCACAGTTTCCACGTGGACAGCATTTTTTTGTTGCACACCCAAACCACCCGTACCTATCTCACCATCCGAGTTTGGAGTAGTAACAGACAAATGATAAGAAATAAATCTTGTTTTTTCTTTGTCTGCATAGGCAGTGTCGAATCTTTCTTCAAATCCTGGATCTGCCGCTTTGCTAGAAATAATATTAGGTATACTTCTTCCGCTGGTTGTTACCACAACAGCAGGTACACCAGAGTATGGATTTCCATATGTGCCATTTCCATCCGAACCACCCACAGTAACGTCAGCCGCTTGTATCAAAAATCTTAATGCCACATAGTGCATGCCACTCAGTTTGCTTTGTCCAGTTGGACTCCAATCTGGGTGTTCGTTCAACAGTGATGAAACAGGTTGATCAGCACTGCCATCGAAATATTGTATTTTTAATCTGTTAGCGAATGTGCCTTTGGTTATTGAATGCTGTGTGGGTTGCACACCACCCTTACCTGAAGCAAATATGCCGCCATTAGCGTTTTGTAAATTCAATGCTGTACTTCCATCATAACCTTGCGAATAGTTTGGATTAGCAGTGTTTGTTAGGCCACCTAGGTGGACAGGTTTGCCATTAATAATCATTCTAGAAAGCAAACTACCCATTGCACCATTAATTGCACTGCCACCTATGTCTGTGTTAGCACCGTGAAAGCCTTGTGATATAACTGCCGCCATGTACAAGTATTGTTTGGATGTGTCTGCACTGTTGTCCCCAAATGTGCCAATGAACACAGGTATTGTGGCTGTTTCTAATCTGTCACCATACAACACCGGCACTGCTTTATTAGCCGCGTTGAAATCAACCACAGTAGCCGCTTTTATCTCTGCACTGGTTATGTCTGTGTTGATACTTGTATCAGGCAAGTCAAAACCACCTGTGAAAGGTGATATAACCGCTTTTATTACTGATGAACCTAAATCTAAAACTGGATCAACTATGGCTTTTACAGGTCTTTTGATCTCATTAGGAATTAGTTTTGACGCACGCCTTTTGACCCTACTCCATATACCCATTTTATTCTTCCCACCTTATGTTGCTTACATTGTTTGCACTAAAATCAAATCCTGTGTCATTAGCAAACAGTTTTTGTTGTGATGCTGTGTTTGTGAAACCATAAATTGCAGTCCTATCAAAGTTTGAAAAAGGACCACCACAAAAAACTGTTACCAGTGCATCATCTGTTGTAACTTTGTATGAGACATTGTCTATCAAACCCTTAAACGCTAAAAATTCATAACCAGCAGTAGCAAGTGTTCTTGGATCAACTCTTTTTATGATATGCACTGTGCCACCAGACACAGCATTGTTTAACAAAGTTCTTGCTATTGGTTCCGCTGTTGCAGATGAATCTGTTTCCACAGCACTAAAAGTTATTTCAACCCTGTTAGCATTTATTTGTGATGTTAAAGGTAATGCATTGTGTGACAAGTAACCTTGTCCTGCTAGGTATGTTTCATTTGTGCTACCATCAACAAGATTTGAAATTACATCAAAACTAGAATTAGTAAATCTTTTTACTATACCATTAGGCAATTCTAATCGCACAAGGTCCATTATCCTCAATTTACGTTTTTCTAACGCTTCTAAAAGTAATTTATTTTGGCCAGCAGTAAAATCGAATCTTGGCATTATACGTCCTCCACAAAATCTATGCTGAATTCAAAATATCCATTTTCATCCATGTTGATTTCAATTTGATCACTAGTGTTACTTACTGTCCAAAAGACCCCGGTGTCGTAATTAACTGTGGTTGCTGTTAGTGTTTGAAACAATGCAGGAAATATTGAAATAGTATCTACACTTGAGCCATCTAGATTAGTATCTGCTGTTAGTTGATATACTTTACTATGGTCATCGAATTTAATAAAGTCACCTTTCTTTAGTGTGCCACTTCCGCCTGCTACTGGAATTGTTGTGCTTCCTTTGGTGTAATTGTAGGCAGGTGATGTGCTAGACAATAGTTGCACAGTTACAGTGCCACTTGCCGTGCCACTAGGGTTAGAAAGCACTGGAAGTGCCATGGTAGCAGTTTCTTGACCGGTATATTTCCTTTCCATAACTTCAAATGCTTCCGACCTCAGCAATGGTGGTGACTCTAAAGTAAAACCCCAACGATGTCCTAAAAATTTTTGTTTTGCTGTTTGGGACGAGTCAATTACGCCTATTCCATAATTTATACTTCTAAAATTTAACACCTTGTATGTTATTGTTTTGCCAGTATCATCAAACGTTCCACCGGCACTAATTGAGCTCATTAAAAAACCTCCCTGACTTCTTTTTCAAACACAAACAATCCATCTTGGTTTGTGCTAAAACTGTTTGTTTCTCCAATAGCAATTACTTGCACACTCAAATCATTAAATTTAACACTTGTATTATTAGCAATAGGTTCAATGAACGGTGGAAAGATATAAACTCTATCAGTGCCTGTTGGAGCACCTCCGTATACTGCTGGATCCAAAGGCACGTTGTTGTCATTTATCATGTAAATTTTTTTGTGTGTACCAAATTGTAAAAAATCACCGTAAGTTAATAACATACCAGCACCCGATGTGTCATCGAGATTTATTTGAATATTGTCACCCATAGCCGCCACTTGGGCAATGGAAAAAGTCCCAGATGTTTGCACTGTTGCACTTACCCTTCCTTTTCCATCATGCAGTATACCTGGCTTTACGTCAATTGTTGCACCAGTTTCAGTGTCATTGAATAAAACTGCAAAGTCGTCTTGAAACTGTGTTCTAGTAAGTGGAGGTGTTTGTATCGTAAAACTCCAAAATTGATGTCCAAAATCTGCAGTGTATCTCTTGCCGCTTAACGCAACATTTTTAATTGTCTCAACGTTGCTCCGCCAATTAATTGCTCTTATCCTGTTTTCCAGTGCCATTAAGCAAGTCTCCTACCCTGCTGTCTAAATGCCTGTTGTATTGTACCAACAATTAAATTTTTTCTTGACAATAACAATTCGTCAAATCCTTGTGCATCTATGGCATTGATGTTAAAGTTTATATTTGTTTCACCCATTCTACTGCCCATTGTTTCATTGGATACTATCGTGCCTGCTGTGTTGGGTATGAACAACTCTGGTCCTCTTTCTCCAACCAAGAACGCATTACTGCCTCCTACTGCTCCACCGCCTGCTCGTGCACCGCCAAATCCTATAGCACCACCATTAGCATATCCAACAGCACCACCATTAGCAAAACCGCCTACCAGTCTTAACAACAATCGTAATCCAATTTGTTTTTGTAATTCTCTGTTTAATTCTTTTTCAGCATTGGTTTGTTTTTGTGTTGCACTTACCATGTCAAACCCTAACATCTCTGCCAATTTGTTTAGTATTGGTGTAACAATAGCCAGTTGTATAAATCCTGCAATAAGTTGTCTTAGTGCAACTTTGGCAATAGTACCCAATGCTTCCTGTAAAGTTTGGGCACCCATTACAACATCTGTTAGTGCATCAACAGCCGTGCTGTTTACTTGATTGAATCCGTCAATAGTTAAATCTAAAAGTGTAACGTTGTGTGCAAACCTTGCCGCAATTGCCGCCGTTTCTTTTTGTGCATCTTCTGTTGCTTTTTTATATTTTTTTTGGGCTTCTGCGGCTTCTTCCACAGTTTGATTCATTTCACCCATTTTCATTTCATAAGTTTTGTTTACTTTTGTTCCTTGTGCAGTTGCATCATTTATTTTTTTCTGCACAGGCAACATAGCATTCATATCATTGAAATATGTTTTGTATGTTTCATTAAATTTACGTTGTTGTACTATGGCTTCATCTGTGTTTCCAAGGAATACATTTACTTTGCCTGCTATAAAGTCATATGCTTTACCTATTCCTATCAATAAACCAACAAATGATTTTAAAAGAACATTTAAAGTTTTTCCTATAAGTTCTCCCATTTTGCCAAGTGCTCTAGTTACTTCAGGAGTATTTTTCAAGAGTTTTGTCATTTCTCTTGCACCTTCTGTAAGTTCAGTTTTTAAACCTCCCTCACCAATTGCAACTGCTACCTCGGCAATTTGATCTTGCAAGTTACTAAATGCACCTGATAGTGTTTTTGCCCTTGCATCGATGGCTCCAGCAAATTCTACTTCTCCAATTTCTCTTAAGAAAGCAACAATTTCTTTTCCATCATTTTTAATTGTTCTGGCTGTGCCTCTGAAGTTAACAGTTAAATTTTTACCTTCTGTCTTAACCTTGATACCAAGTTGTTTAAGCATTTCAAATTCACCAGTTGTGGCGTTGAATACTGCTCTTGCTACATCATCAATTCTTTTACCCATACCTGCGGCAATGTTACCAATGTCTGTCATCATTGCTTGAGTAGGATTCAATCCAGCATTTCTAAATGTTATGAATGCGTTGGATACTTCTTCCAATTGGAACGTAGTTCCTGCTGTGAATTTTCTTATGAGATCAAATGCTTCACCGGCTTTTTGTGCATCACCTTCAATGGTTACAAGTGTTGCTCTAAGGTCTTCAAAAGTTCTAACTGTGTTTACAAGTCCACCAATAAGTCTAGCACCACCGATAATGGCAAAAGCACCCAAGGCACCTTTTACAGCCTTGCCCATTGTTAAACTGTTTCTTTCAATCTTTTTAAGACTGTTATTGACGTTACCCAACGCCTGTTGGTTTTTAACTGCTATTCCAATTAAAAGCCTTTGTCTTGCATCAGCCATTATCTACGTCTCCTTGTTGGCACTTGTGCCGGTTGTTTACCCATAGTTTTTTTACTCTGTTTGTGTTCAAACAAATAGAAACCGGCCCACAACTGTTTCTCTAATGTCGTCATCTGTAATATTTCTTCAACAGATTTTTTTAATCTGTCTGCCAGCATCATTACAAACTGTAACTCGACATTAGACTCTATTCCTTTGAAGCAGTCTCCTGATCAAGATCAATTTTTGCATTATTGATAGCACCACCAACTTTAATAATAACCGTTGGGTCCGCTTCATTCATCAATTTGATCCTGTCAGCATCTTGAAATAATCGTTTGCCGTTTTTGTCTCTGGCTTTTACAATTATACTTTCAACAAGTGCTTCAACAGTCTTTCCTTGAGTTTGTAATTCAAGGATCTTAGCCTCATCCTTAAGTGGATATGTGGTTCTGCAAAAAATGTCAGTGTCCCACTCCTCCACGTGGATTTTTTTCAAATCACCACTAATACTTGATTGGTAGTGCTTCGCTATTTTGTCTGTTATACTCATCTTATATCTCCTCTATTTTCCTATGTTTCTTAATGTTGGTCCGACGACACCGTCTGGGGCCTGCCCACTCTTGCCATGTTCAAGTGCGTGTCCGTATGGTTGTGGATTAGTAATTCTATATTTGTTCTTACCTCCACTCATACGCCAACTTCTTTTGAACAGGCCTGAACGCACTGGTGATCTACGTCTGACCCCTTTAAGCACATCCTCACTTATAATTTTTGAAATCTTTTCAACAGATTTCTCCAACGCTTTGGTGAGAGAACTTGCATTAAAGGTAACCTTTGTCATATTATAAAATATTAAAGGTCTGCTTTAGTTAAAGCGCCAGATCCTTGAAAGGATATTTCCGCCGTAACTGCCCCATCGTTCGCCGCTGTAATTTCGTGTGACGTAACGACTATTTCTCCAGATAGTTTAATACCAGTTGTTCTACCTGATGGAAACAGTTCTACTGATGCCGCCGCGGCTCCTGGTGCTGAAAACAATGCAGATTGTGCCGCATCGTCATCTCTGAAGTATACACTCATCGAACCAGTATAGTTTGTTAGTCCTGGTAGATAAGTTCTTGAAGTAGATCCCATTGCTGAAGTCTCAATCGCATCACCTGTTTGTGATACAGAAAAAGATATAATGGAAGCAACTGGTGTTACAGAACCGCCCACGTCAAAATGTGCGACTCCTTGTGTTCCTGAATAGACTGCTGTGTTTGTAGCCATTTTCTATTCCTCCTCTTTGTTGTTGTTAATGACTTCAGCGTCTGCCTTCAATATTCGCATACGCCTTTGTCTTGGTTTTGGTTGTGTTTGGATTTCTTCCTGTGGCTTCTCAGTCACAGCAGGTTTTTTAAATTTCCAGCCTGATCTCAAATGGTCTTGAACCTGTGGGTTGTCGACTATTTTTGAATTCCCTTGTTTATCATACATTTGTATTGACATTATGGATTACCTCTCTTGTAAGCATAAGTCACTGAAAGTGTTGCATTGAACTGCCCTAGTGGTTGTTGTCTTTCAACGACTTCTATGTTGTTAATTGATGATTGTACGTAGTGTGTGGCAGTGTTGTCAACAGTTATATTTCTATCTCTGCTTAACTCCAATGTTTTTTCTATGTTAGTAATTAGATTATTTCTTGCTGTGTCCAGTTCACTGCCTCTGACAAAACATCGTAGTTCTATTTCAAGTGTGCCTTGTCTTTCTGACATACTGATGTCTTCTCTTTCCTCATTGCCACTAACAACAAGTATTGCTGGAAACTGTGTGATTGCTAGTTTTTCAAAATCAAAGAATTCTCTGCTAACCAAGACTGCTCCTGGTTTAGACATATTCTTTAATTGTTCAACGATATCAATCGCTATGTTTTCTCTTGCACTCATTCAATTATCTTACAAGACGATTGAAGTGCGTGGGTTTATCTTCTCCTACTGAGATATCTCCGGAACTATCAAAATCGTACTTGACTCCTACTCTTAAAATTTTGTCAAATTCTGTTCTGTATTCTTGTCTGTAATATGCCATTTTTTCTCTGAATACATCACCTTCTGGAGAGAACGTGCTTAGACGTGGGTAGATGTAATGTCCCAACACATGGTACACTGCACATCTTGTCCATTGGCTGTCTACAAGCAAACTGTCTTCAAATGTTGTTGTAGTACCTGCAGATAGATCATAACGACCATAGTTTGCTCTAGGCCACCATTCTATTTCAATGTCTCTTTTTACGTCTGCTGTTGATAGTGTGTGGAGATCCGAATAATCCTGGATTCCATAGTTTTTGATGTCAGGCTCGTATTGTTCAAGATCTGCATCTGTTGTAAAGTTAGCCACTTAAGAGTCCTCCTGTTAAAGTGTGTGCAAGTCCTTCTTGCTAAAACTTATTTATTGCGTGTGCCTATGTGTTAAGCACTAATAAAAAAGGGCGACACTGGGCCGCCCTTTTTGTAATATGAGCGAAGGTATAAACCTCCAATCAATTATTATGATATAGTTGCGTCTACTGGTATTTGTACACCGTAAGTGTCATGTAATTCAGACACACCGTATACAGCCGTTGCAACAACTTCTGTAGCTCTTAAAGATTCATCTCTTTGAGTAGCAATTTTCATGTCAGAGCCCATAGCCATCGCAAGTGCATCTCTGCTGAACACAGAGTTTACGGCACTTGTAGCCGAGTCAGCCACAACATTTGAAGTTTCGAAAATATCGATACCTGCTATTCTTCCAACATAACCTTCAGTCATTGCCGCGTTGACAACTCCTGTGTTACCTTGCGGTACGAATGTTGAAGTCATAGTTTTCTTCATGTTGAAGATTGACGCTGGGTTGAAAACACCAAAGTATGGTCCTGGTACTCCAGCATTCTTTAATTTTGCCGCCGCCGCAAATAAGTGAGCCGCAGTCATTTCTGTCTGCGTGTCAGTTGCGTTGCCTAATGCAAAAGTTGAGAAGCCTGAGAATAAACCAGTTAAGTCTTGGTCAATTTTCTTAGCGATTGCTTCACCAAAAAGTCTACCAATGTCACTGATAACGTTCTGTTTTGAGTAGTTTAACGCCAAGTCAGTTACAGTAGTCATTACACCTACTTCACCAAGTGTAATATCTTTTTTGGATGTTGTTACAGCAGTGTTTGCCAAGTCAACAGTTTCTGCAACTGCCGCCGCCGCTGGTGTACTGTAGATCGGCACTTGTAATACCGTTCCACCGTTGTTTTGTGGGATCGTAAAAGTCTTAACAAGATTTCTCATTACAGATCTTTCAGCCGCCACGAATTGTGCTTCCGCTACGATTGATGATATTAAATCATCAACACCACCGGATGCTAGTTTTACTTCATTAGCCATTTTGTTATCTCCTATAGTCTAACGTGTTAATGTTAACCTATGCCTTGTGTTTTTCTGTACTCAGCATAGATTGCTCTTTGTGCTGGATCTTTCATATCCAACTTGGTGATATCAACTGGTTTCACGCCGTCTGTTTGTGTATTTGATTTTGCTCCGCTACCTGATGGGCCTGCACTTATAAAGTGCAAATTATTATCTAAGAACTCTTTTACCAACATATCAACCGATAAAGGTTCTCCAGATTCAGCATAGCGTGGAGTTCCATTCTTATCCACAACTTCAACATCTCCAGTGTCGTTCAATTTAACTTGGTCTTTGACTAGCCTTACGACTTGCTCCGGATTAATAGCGCCGTATTTGCTACTAGCCTGAAGCAGTGAATCATCAACCTTGATTGAATTCAACTGTGCGTGTAATTGAGCAATCCTTTGGTCTTTCTTTTCAGCAGTTTCCTTAAGTATTTTCTCAAATTCACCTCGTTTCTTCTGTTCCTCAAGTACTACTTCTTCTTCCTTTTCTAACATAGAACGATACTTTTCAACGTCTACTCCTTGGAATTTTTTAAGCACATTGGATTCTGTCTTTTTACGTACAGCCGCCATTGCGTCATTAAACTCGTCTTGAGTAAATGTTTTAGGTGTTGATACCTCTTCTTGAGATTGGTTGTTAGTTGGACTAACTTTAGAGTCATCTGCTTTGTTCTCAATGTTCTCGGCAGTTTTGACTTCTGGATTTGCATACTGTTCCATTATCAGTTCCTCCTTTGGAGTTGTGTGTTTATTTACCTGTGTATTTACGTGTTTAATGTACGTATGAATATATTTTAGGTTTTAGGCTGACGTTTTGGATCAATAGTGTACAATGTTAAAAGTTCAAGTTTTCTTAGGTGTGCAAGGTCCTTTATTTTTTTCAATGCCTTCCTTGCCTTGAATGCACTCTGTTTGGATTGCCATTCTATTGTGCGCCTGTTAAGTTCTTTGTATTCTTTGTAAGCATTGTCTAATGCTATGCTTACTGACGTTTCAATTGCTTGTCCGTCTAGTTTTCCTTTGTATGGCATTTACTTCTTTAATATTTTCTTTGCCCAACTTAAACCTGCGTTGCCACCCCAACCTAGGTATGCTTGGGTACCTGGTGTGTTCTTGCCTGGCTGGTAGTATGTTTTTGCTCTGCTCAAATAACTGAATGTTCTTCTTACTGTGGCTAAACTTACATTTTTGCCACCAGCAAATTGATTTGCTCTGGCTAATCCCACAGGTGTCATTCCTTTACGACTGGCTGGTGCTTGATCTCTTAAACGCAAGGCACGTTTTGCATTGGCTTTCATTTGTTGTGTTGGTTTTGGCATTGTGTCTCCTATTTGTATATGAACGGATCTTTTTTTGCTAATTTTTCTAATTGTTTTCTAAATTTTTTCTTTTCAACTGGACAGTTGCAGTGTTCACATCTGCAGTCAGTACATTTTTTATTACAGTGTGATGTGTGTCCACAACTGCAACGTTTTACTCCAAACACTTTGTCAGTTAGTTTGTCTATTGCTCCAAAAAACTTTGATAAAAAATTATCCATCAGTCGTACATTACCTCGTCTTGCCAACTGGTGTTGTATTGTTTGTTGTCCCACCAACTTAATTCATTGTTGTCTAGTGTTTTAAATCCTTGATCTCTGTCAATGTATTTGTAATCTACTTTTTCCAAATCAAACTGTGCCAACCACATAAAAACTTTTTTAATTGCAAAGTCCTTGCAACTGTAAACATCCAATTGTATTACACCATCTTTCCAACTGTGAAATGTTATTGAACTTGTATCAATGATAGCAACTGAACTGTATCCTTCGTTGCCTTCAACATCTGACCATTTGGTGTGTGGTCCACTTAATATGTTCATGTCGATGTCTTTGATTAATTGTTTCATGCTGTTGTCAACAAGTTCTCTGTCTTTGAACAGTGGTGGTGAGTTTACTTCAGCCCTTACTAACAGATGTTTGTGTACTAGTCTTGGATTCATTTTGTTTTCCTTTTCTAGCTTTATTTAATGTCTCGAGATCTTGTTGGATCAATATTGGAGTTGGTGCTGAATGACCTTTGTACTGTGGATGTGAAAACAACCACTCCTCGTGTGGTCTGTCCTCATTCAATCTGTAGTGTATGTTGCACAACACACGTCCACTTGCGTTTGGATGTAGCCACATACGTGCCACATAGTTTCCTAGTGGTGTAATCTTTGTTTCACCACGCCAACGTTGCACGTCAATCTTCTGTTTGGCCCAGTATGCCTTGCTCCAAGGACAGACTCCTGTAATTGAAGCAAAGTATTCTGCCCAGTTAACCTCTTTTTTTCTTGCCGCCACGTTTGCCGCCTCTTTTTGACGCCATAGGCTTCTTCTTTGCTCTAGCCATTATGCTCTCCTTTGTGTTTGCCCACCATCCGCCCAAGCCTTTAAAAAAGGCCTTCGCCTTAGAAGCACAACTTCTTTTCATTCGTCGTGACATCCTATCAAGCATTTGCTCAATTGTATAAATCCTTACTTTAAGACTTTTATAATTCTTCTGGTGGTATTTGTGTTTCTGTTTGTTCATTGTTACTATTCAATAGTTCTTCTTTAGCCTTTGTTATGTCAGCTTGACTAATCTCAGGATGAATTTGCAACATTTGTTGATCTGTGTAACCTTCCATGATCATTTCTTGGATGTGTTTAGATCTAGATGCCGGCGATGTAACAGGATGTAACATTTCATACAACTCTTCTTCATCGTGGGCTAACAGTTCTTTTATTTTTTTGTTTACTATGTTTTTTGTGTTTGTGTCATCAGTTTTTGACATGTTTGCTGATATTTCTGAAACTTTCTTAAGGATGTCCATATCCAAGTTTTTGTCTCTGATATGGAAAGCCATTGGATATCTTACTTCGCCATCAAATGTTTCACCAATCCATTGTGCAAACAATCTCCAAATTTGTTCTTCTCCTAGTTGTAAGTTTTTTGCCTTCTCACAGAGCTTAGAATCTAATAATAAAAACTCAGATTGCATCGCAATTCCCGAGAGCTGTCGTGTTTCTATTGCTCTAATAGCCCCCAAGTGAGCCATTCTATCAATTGCTTTTATTTTGTCATCAATACTTTTTAAGATACCGTCTATGCTTTGTCCACCTGGTTGTAACAGGTATGGTTTTAATCCTGCGTCTGTTTCATTTGGCATTTTAATAATTGCACCAGCACCTGCTGTTGTGTCAACTTCTGGTGTAACAACTAGGCTTGGGTGATTTGTTAATCTAATCAATTGTTCACATTCTGACCATTCATTTGAAATAGCCATTGCCATGTCTGCTATGTCACCAACATCACTTACACCAATACCTCTTACTGGTCCTCTGTTGGCATACACAAACACTGCTGGTATCTTGCCAAGTTCATTTGGCATTTGATCTATAATTTCTGTTTCTAAATGTTGTTTTGTGTTTACTTTGGACAATATGATCATGTCGTTTGTAAACTCTCTTACATAATAATTTGTGGGTCTGCCATATGCTTGTTGTTCTACTTCTAACAGTTTAAGATATGTTAATTCATATGTGCCTGTTGCTGTTCTTTTGTATTCCCAGTCAAGTATGTTTTCTGGTGTGTACAAGTTTGCATACGGGCGAATTAACTGATTCAACTCTTCTGCTCTTGTGTTTGCATTTGATTTTGGTTTATCTAATAATACTAACACGTGTCCATACACTGTGCTCCAAGTGTTAACATCTCTCATGAATGAATCCCAACTTCTTCCTTCGAAGTCAGCATCTTGTAGGAACATATCCAGTTCTGGTCTA
>Ga0181395_1000563_pt1 | contig 15515 bp, 27 predicted proteins | sample 18SPOviralmetaG_FD_130124 | JGI IMG/M metagenome (GOLD analysis project Ga0181395, IMG submission 130124) | Marine viral communities from the oligotrophic San Pedro Time Series (SPOT) site, San Pedro Channel, CA, USA - 18 SPOT_SRF_2010-12-16 | ecosystem: Environmental > Aquatic > Marine > Strait...
AAAAATTCTAACATTTAAATTATTTACCCTCCATATCTTTTACAGAGATTACTAAATTATTAACATTTTTTATATGTGACATTATAACTTCTTTTACTTGAGGGACACTATCCCAAACGATACTGTGTTCTGATTCTGGGTTATACTCACCCTCAACACCATAAGTAAATATAGTGTTACGTTCCAGTGTTAAATAACCATGTGCGTAATCCTGATTAATATATAGAGGATTAGAAAACTTATCTAGTACATAAAAATCTACTGTTTTAGTTTTAAGGTTATATAAAATATCCAATACCTTCCCTTGAATAATTTTAACCGTTTTTATTTGTGCTGGGTCTGTTTGATAATGTAACCCCCTAAAAGTATAAATTTGAGTGTTACTCACTATATTAACTTGGTCACATTCTTTTGTGTTAAATATTGTAAAGTCACCCCTATAATCTTTAAATTGTTTAATCATACCCTAACCATAGTAATAATATATTAAAGTGTCAAATGTAAAAAATATTTTTTTTATTAAAGTATTTTTATTATATTTGTGAGGTAATTAAATTAATAAAATATGAAAAATTTAACTATAGAACCAAAAATTGAGACTCCATCTAATGTTGGTGTTGTTAATGTTGTTTACTTTCCTTCTATTGAAACTTGTGTGTGTAAAAACAATTACTTAAATGAGATGGATGAAATGGAAGTGGTTATGAATAAATTTAACTCAAACTCTATTCACGATATCGTAAGAGATGGGTTTACTGGTAAGGAATTTACAGGTGATGAGGAAGAACTGTTGAATAATATAAAAACTTGGATAGAGACTTTGGTGGGGTATTCATGTAATCCGGATGATAAACAATATTACCTAGACTTATTGGAGGAGGTTGTAATTATATCTTTTGTGGTTAAAACGGAAGAAGTAACTAAAATAGATTCTTCTTTTTTTGATAAGTTTTCTTGAGAAAAGGGTAACTAAGATAGTAAGTCTGTACGACCATTTATATAAATCATATCTGGACAAAGTGCTTCTTCGTATTCTTTAAAAGTTCTAGGTGTTCTATATAGAGTTGCGTTTTGTATAATATAACCTTTAGTGATGTATGTATCACAGAATCTTTTTTGGAGTCCCATAGAATCTTTCCAATCAATACCCATGTTCAGTATTGCTTGTTGTACCTCACACGCTTCATCTTCATCCAATTCACTTATATCAATATAATATTTACCATTATGAAAATCGTATTGTGGTATTTCATCAACCCATTTAAAGTCATTTAATTCTTCCCTTATGATTTTTTTTAAGTTCATATTAATAAATAGTTTTAAATAACCTTTGTTTTTTCAATTTCTTGTATCATTTCAAAATGTATTTTAGCTATTCTATCTCTACCTTCTTCTGATTGGAGGTAGTTGTGACAATTACTATAATTGGTCATAAAGAAATTTTCACTTAGTATAGCTGGCATTACAGTTTTTATTAAAACCCAAAAATTAGATTCTTTGTCAACATCACCATCAGAATAAGTTCCAGACCTCATATATTCATTAGGAAACTCCTTTTCTGCTTTCTCAAATAATATTGTAGCAGCAATATCTGATTTTGTTTCACCCTCACTTGTGTAAACTTCCCAACCATTAGCTGTTTCATCACTATACCCATTGGCGTGTATCGATACATATATACATTTACCGTCTTGGTCTAATCTTTTTCTGTAGATATCATTGGCTTTATATGTTCTCTCATCTAGTGGCATATCTTCTTGTGTATCAACTAAATTAACACACTCAATACCGGCCTCATTACACATCTTAACTAAACGATTAACTATAGACCTATTAAATTCACCCTCAAACAACTGTGTTCCATCTGGCCAAACAGGACTTCTCTTACCCGGAGTCTGATAAACACCGTCAATAACTCCACCGTGACCATTATCTAATATCCATAAATAATTTGATTTAGCTGGTTTTACTTGTGGTGTGATACTAAAATCATATTTTGTACCACAATTAGTACATGTAAAAGTATTTTCCATTTAACCAATCCTATAATGTCCAAAGAACTTATCTCTACCATTTACTGGTTCATAATCCTCATAATATTCTCCACGAGCATGAGTCCAATGAGTTTCATCACACCACCCACCTACATTAAAACTTTCATCCAAATCATCAGAAACTATAGAAAAATAACTTATATAATTATGTGGTCTTTCACCTAGAAAAACCCCATCAAACCATCTCTTGACTGGTGCGTATCTAATCTCATTGGGGATTCTTTCCATTAAATCTAATATTTCATGACGGGTTAGTGGTGGATTAAAGTAATATAATTTATCTTCGTCAAATCTTACACTGTCATCTGATTTAACATCTTGAATCCAATCTAAATCTTCTGATTCACTAATTGGTTCATCTACTTTTTTATAGAAACTCCAGTAATCTTCATGTAACAATTGAACAACTTCAACGTAACTAATGTCGTAAATTTCCCCCACTTTTTCATCAGTATTATTAATTTCATAGGGTCCTATTTCTAGAATTTCATATTGAACATCTTTATCTTTAATATAAACAATCTCGATTAAAAATCTAGGGTCATCTCTATCTAAACCAACATAAAAAACATCACCTACCCTAAAATCCAAATCAGATTTTCTAGGTTCGGTATCTTTAATCCAATCAAAATCTTCAGATTCATTAATAGTACCCCTAACTTTATCACCCATTAATTCTTTAATTTTATAGAAGATTTCTTTGATATCTGACATATAAAAAATACCGTAATTTTCTCTTACATAATCTTTAAAACCTTCATGAAATGAACTTGGGGTAATTAAAGCTTGTCTTATAAATTCCTTATCTTTATAACCTGCCGAAGCTCTGTCTCTAACAGCAAAAGGGATATGTTTATACCATGGATTTGTGACGTAATCTGTTGTTACATTAGGTCTCCTTATCCAATTTAATTTGTTATAAATTTCTTTGGCAATAGTATCATTAGTTTTGACATCTCTAATCCAGTCAAAACCATCTACCTCTTCTTTTATGATTTTTAAGATATTCATACATTAATAAATATCACTAAATCACAGTTATTTAATTAAACCGTATAATGTTTCCAAAGAGACCAACTAGCATAACCAACGACACCTAAAAGTATAATCGGTGGGTATGTTATTGTTAGTATTAAACCTGCTGTACCAACGATAAGCCACATTAACATTAATTCTTCTTTACTTTTCATATTAGTTAAATTTATTTTGCTATAAAATGTAAGATTGCTACTACTGATAGAGCTATCAAACAAAATAATAAAGTTCTTAAAATTTCTTTAAACATATTACCCTTTACCTTTAATTGGGTATCTAAGACCGAAATTAAAGATGCTTCTAGTTCCCAAAGAAATATCTGAACCAGTACCAACCTCACCACATACAGTAAAGTGTAAACCAGTGTTAGGTCTAATATTTAGTTGTGCGTAACCAGTTAAAGGGTATGGTCTAATACCCATTAAAAAGGCTATTTGTTCTCTTTCACCAAAGTATGAACCTACACCAACCCTACCTGTAACAATATATGGGTAAGATAAACCTAATTGGATATCTATTAAACTGTAGTCACCCATTGGGATGTATGTACCTACAGAAAGTGAACCCATAAATCTGTCGTTATTTTCATAAGTAACACCCATATCAACGATATCAATAACCTCTTCTTCGTAGTTTATGGTTGTACTTACACCAGCATTAGCTTCTACATAAAATAATTTGTTCTGTGAGTATAATAACCCAGGTACTAATAAAATTAGTAACAATATTTTTTTCATAATTTTCTTTTAATTTTATTTAACTATAATCATTTTTTTTTATGTGGTCAATAGGTTATTAATAAAACAATAATATATTTATATGTGTGTTGAAAGAAGAACTATTATTTGAGATTTATAAAGGTAAAATTCACTTACCACTCCACAAAGAAGAACTTAATGAACATAAGGATGTTTATGATGCTGGTCGAGTTTATGGTGAAATAACTAAAGTGGGGGTTGAATCACTAGTTAACCACCTTAAAAAATTAAATTTGTTTGAAAACATCAGCTTTATAGACTTAGGTTCTGGTAATGGTCGTTTAGTTTTACACATGGGTTTATATGATGAAGTTAAAAAATCAACTGGTGTTGAACTTTATAAATCAAAATCGGATTTTGGGAAAAATTTAATTAGTAACTTAAGTGGTTATCCAAAGGAAAAGATTAATTTAGTTAATTGTGACATAAATGAAATTGACAATTTTTTTGAATACAATTTAATTTTTAATAATATGATACATCCCCCAAAAGGAGCTGGAATCTTATCTAAGGTTTCTAGTAAAATAAAAAAAGGTACTCACCTAATATCAACATTTCAATTTAAAGATTATGAAAAATATGGTTTTGAATTAGTTTCAAAACCAAAAATAATATACTCATGGATGGTTGGTAGGGAAATAAAAAGTTATTTATACGTAAAGATATGAAAATAGGTATTACTTTAGGTCTGAAGACCAACGATGAATCTATATGGACTAATGGGATTAAACAAAACGTTTTGATGTTAGTAGATATATTGAAGAGGTCTAAAAAAAATTATGAGGTTTGTATATTGAATATATTTGATGTAGATTTCACAAAAAAACCCAAATACTTAGATGGTATTGATATTTTTTTCTACGGGGATAAAATGATGGAAATGGATTTGATAATAAGTATGGGTGGTCAATTATATAATAAAGATTTAAAAAAATTCAAAGAAAATAAAGATAAGAGATTGGTATCATATAAATGTGGTAATGATTATGTCTTAACTATGGAAAGTATCTTGTTTAAAGGTGGTACTAATAATGAATACTTCTCAGAATTTGATGAGTTATGGTATGTACCACAACAAGATGAAGTTAATAAAGATTATTATAGTACACTATATAGGACAAAATCATTAAAAGTACCTTTCATATGGAGTCCTAAGTTTTTAGAAGAAGCAAGAAAAAATGTTCAACGAGGATTTGAGTCTGGTCACCATAAAAGGGGTTCTGAGTATGATTCAGAGAAAAAGAAAAAAATTATAGGTATAATGGAACCTAACTTAAATATAGTTAAATTTTGTTTACTACCAACTATGGTTGTTGAGGAGTGTTATCGTTCAGATATAGGTAAAGAATATATAGAAAAACTTAGAATCACTAATTCTGGGAAGGTAAAGGATGATAAACTTTTTATGTCACACATAAAAACTTTTGATTTATATAAAGATAAGAAGATATCAGCTGAATCTAGATATCAAACAGCTTATGTCTTAACACAATTTTTAGATGTTCTAGTTTGTCATCAACTATTAAACCCACTTAATTATTTATATTTAGACGCAACTTACCTTGGTTACCCTGTCTTACACAACGCTTATATGTGTGAAGATTTAGGTTATTACTATGAAGGTTCTAACATAAAAGAAGGGGCTAAAGTGTTGGGCCATCTTTTAGAAAACCATGATAAAAATATTGAGTCTTATAACAGTAGAAATAAATTGGTCTTAGAAAAGTATAGGACAGATAATGAAGAGTTAATAGAATCCTATGATTTACTAATAGAAAACTTATGGAAAGACGGTAATAGTGATTTAGTTTATAACTACAAAACCAACTTGTTTGATTGATTATTTAGATTTAGGTTTTTTATTTTGGGATATTGTTTTTTGTGACTTACTTTTAAATTTAAAATCTTTGTGGTCTACCAACTTAGAGTGCTTGGTTTTACGACCATTAACTCTTTTCCTCCAACGAATGAAAGAAGAATCTTTCAGTTCTTTTCGCATTAATTTAATAACTTCAGACTCATTTAAATTAAATTGTGATTCTATGACATCAAAGGGTGTTCGGTCTTCCCAAGCCATCCCAATGATTCTATCAATATCTTCTCTAGTTAATTTATTCTCCATTTTTATTATCTTCACTCTTTTCCTTTGTCTCATAAGCACTAGGTGAAGGTAATCCACTATAATGACAGTGGTCCTTAGTTGGATAGTGTTCTAAAGTTTTAAAACTATACTTTAACTTTTCTTCTTTTTTTTCTTTCTTTTTCATTTTTAATAGGTGGGAATCTTCCCCAATTACCGTGTCCATCATAGTCAATCATATCGTCTTTTAAAGTAGGAATACTGTCGATTTCTTTCTTAGTACTGAACATAAAGAAAAATACATAAGTAACAAATATAGTGAATCCTACTATGAATATTATAAATCCCATTCCTCTCTCCATTCAGTTATTTTTCTACCAACTATTTTTTTACCAACTATTTTTTTATTTTTTCTTGTGCTAGTTGGGTTAATTTGTCTTTTGTAATTATATTTACCTTGTGCCCTTTCTTGTGATTTGTGTGATTTATTAATCATTCTCAATAGAAAAAACATATAAGTAACAAAAATCACAAAACCGATACAAAATATTAATATGTCCATTATTGTTTTTTTAATGTGTTAATAAAACATCCACAAGCTAATATTGATGGCACCCATATACCAACAAACATTCCTTCATCTTTGTAACCCAAAAACCACAATGTTACTGAAAACAAAAAGCTAATAAAAGCTAATAGTATTGGGTAGTATTTTTCTAAATTTTTCATTTTTATTTATCATTTAAGAGGCCTACCATGAAGCCGATTATTAAAACAGTGATTGCTAAACAAAATGGAATCCATAAAGGTGCTGTTACCCACCACCACGACCAATCAGCTACTTGTCCGATTTGACATAGTTTTAATATTAAAAATACAATGAATATTATTACGCCTAAACCGTAACCTCCAGAATTATTATTTTCACTCATAATACAATTATAAGTACAATAAATTAATTTGTCAAATTTTAATTACCCCTCTCACTCATTTTAGGTATGCCCATCCTAACTCTATAATTATAAAGAACCCTACGACTGTAATCTCCAAGGCCTAATTCTTTTATTTTTTGAGCTAAATCTGTATCTGACAATCTATTATTTGGGTCTTCTTGGTCTATTAATGTTTTAACGGCTCTTTTAATGTCACCCACCCTTTTCTCTTCTTTTGTACCTAGAGCTCTTAATTTAGAAAATAGTTCTCTCCAACCTTCTGTATTTCTTTGGTATCTAGCCCTTAAAGCGTTATATAAACGCCCATTATCATATTCCTCAACGTCATCCCAGTACTCAAAATCTTTAGTAATATCTTTAACCTTTTCTATGTCAGCATAGTCTAAATCTTTTGATGGTAGGTTTTCAAGATATTCATTCCATAATTCTAAATATTTTTGATATAAAAGGCTGGTTTTACCTCTTAAAGCCCTATTTTTATTGGACCTTATAATATTTTTAAAAACATTTTTTTCACCGTATTTATCACTAAAATATTTATCCAAATATTCTTTAGCCTCAACCCTACTATTGAATTCATTATTTTTTAGTATATCCTCTATTTGAGATAGGTATTTTCTACCTTTATTTATTGGACCTAATGAACCTGTTCCAACACCTGTAGCACCTTTATTTAAAACTTCTAGAACACCCTGTGAATCATGTTTTTTTACTAATTTATCTTCCATAGATTGGGCTTTCTCCTTTTCTACTGGTAGTTTAGTTTTTTTAACAACTTTCATTGTTAAATTGGGGTTTTCATTTAAATATTCATTTACGGGTGACTTGGATTCTCTTTTACAATATCTACCCTCACCAGTTTCATGTTCTCTTATTCTGGACTCTAAATCACAAGTCAAACCAACATAAACAGCCACATCTTTCTTGGTTTTTTTATCTTGTAAATATATTTCATATACATGTTTTTCATCATAAACCACATTGGGCATATGTTTAGTTATACTTTCAAACCAACCATATTCCCCATTTTTTTCTAACTGTCTATTCCTTTCATATGCTTGTCTGTATGTGCCGAAATATTCACTATTTTTAGTTTTTGATTCTTCTCTCCATTGACCTTTACGTTCAAAACTTTTAGCTATTTTTTCTAAATCGTCTTTGGTGTGTTTTATTTTACCACTTATAAAATGTGAAGTTATTGATTTTATAAATTCTATAGAACCTTCTTCTTTACACTTATTTTTATAATGACTAACCGCTTTCTCATATATGTTTTTATCACCTCGTTTCCATTCAATGGGAGATTTATATTTTTTAGCTGATTTTTCGATAACCTTTTTAAATTCTTCTAAATTTTTATAACCTCTAGGTTTATAACAAACCCTATCCATATCTTCAGTTAATACTTCTGATGAAAACTCTTCTATTTGTTTATAAACTATTTTAGGGTATTCGTTTTCCAACCAATCAACCAACTCCATTTCATATTTAAATTTTGGTACCTCTATCTCAACTAACGATTCGTGATTACCATCCGCATCTACAGCATCAATGGGTAAACTATATGCCTCCCCCCAAAAAGGTGTTGCGTAAATATAAAAATCTAACATCCCCTCCTTAGTAGGGACCCACTCAACAGTACCCATAAAATTATCTAAACCGTATTCATAACCTTTAAATTTGTTATTAGTGTTTTCTGTGAAGTATTCTAAAATGAAATCATAAGGACTCTTCAGTTCTTTTGGGTTTGTGTCCTCTATCCAATTAAAGTCATTATTTTCTGAGATGGTTTCTTTATTTCTACCACAAATATTCATGTTGTTTTTATCCTCATCCCTATAGTTACCAAAAGCTCTACAATATTCTTCTCTACTAATTTGTTGTACATATTCTATATAATTATAATCCCTATTCTCAATCTCTTTTTCTGATGCTGCCCAATCTAAGAAATCTTCCGCCTCCTCTTTTGTTAAGGGGATATCAACTGGACAACAATCATCCAAATCATATTCTAAAAATTTTAAATTAGGCATTTTAATAAAATAACTACCACCTTCCGTACCAAAATCAACGTTAACCTCAAAAAATTTATATTCTTCCGGTACAACATCTTCTAACCAACCGAAGTCATTTTTAGACTCGTTGATATCGGTTAGTTGTGGTTGTAAAACAAATACACCTCTGTCAAATTTTTTAACTACTGTTGATTTAAAGAATGGAGAACAATCTTTACCATAGAAATCTTGTTTACTATGTTGGTGTGTACAAACATTAACTTCAGTTGAATCAATTCCATCCTCCAACCAAAATATTTTCGGCATTCCTTGAAACGAAACCCATTTGCTTTTTTCAAGGGGACTATACCAATAAAATGGTTTGTTGTATAAAACATCAATAGTTTCTTCTTCTACCTTAGAATCAATATCATTAATCCAATCAAACTCTTCTATAGCTTCTTTTATTTTATCTCTTAAACCCATACCCATCTACCATTACTAATATAATCTCTTAAAAAATTAACTGAAGTGGTGCTCTCACTATTAGGTGCCCTATTAGGGTGGTACCTCGTTAAAGGTAAATTACCATTTCTATCAATACCATCTATGGTATAATATTCCTCATCGTCACCCATTTCTATTTCCATACTAGACATTTCATCTATTATTTCTGGACCATAACCAAAGGACCTACCAACCCAATCTTTAGGGTCTTCTAGTTCAACAGGTATTGTATCTCTAGCCCAATCAAAGTCGCCTGATTCATTGATGTTTTCATCGTATTTTCTTAACCACATAGGGTTATGCCAATTTTTATTATCTTCATCGTTTTTAGGTCCCAACCACGGTGTTTTCATACCACTACCCCAAACCCATTTATCCTCACTGGGTGTAATATCTTCTATTACCCAAACACCTCCTTGACTATCAATAATCTTATCACCTAACTTAACCTCTACTTTTGGATAACCACCTTCACCACCTATTATTACTGTTGGTGATTTAGTCCAGTTCCAATCATCTGAAGATTCGGTTATATCTTTAGGTCCTATCTCATCATCATTACCCTCATTAAACCAAGTTATATTTTTAGGGTCCATTTTATTATCGTTTTTATCATATAAAATATATTCACCACTTTCAAATCTATTGTACATATCACTTACAGTTAATCCATTAGATAATTTTTCTCCTCTTTCTTCCCAACTATAATAAACCCTATTTTTTGATATATCATCCACCCAAAATTTTCTGTCGAAATCTACATTACCTTTAAGGTTGAAGTCACCAACCCATCTAAAGTAATAACCATGTAAATATTCCATGTCTACATCAACTTTTGTATCTTTAATCCAATCAAAATCATCAGATTCTTCTTTCATTACTCTTTTTAGGTATGGTTGTTTTTTACAAGGTTCATAAACACCTTCCTCATACAATTCTTTAACCTTTTCCACTTCCATAAAAATTTGACGACTTTCACCCATTCTATCTGTGGCTACCATTGAAAAGGTTGGTTTATCGTCATTATACACATCTATAAACTTACTTGTGATATGCCAGTTCATTTTACCGTGGTCAATCATGTTACCGTATTCATCTTCTACCCATTCTTCTTCCTCTTTTGAGTGTTTAAAAGTTAAACAAGTACCAACTCTTAAAGGCAGTCTTGATTTAACATCTTTAATCCAATCAAAATCATCAGATTCAAACAAACCTTTTTTTATATCTTCGTAATTTATAGTTTTAGCATCCTTTACTTGGGGGTATAGTTCATAATCTGGGTCCTGACCAAAAATTAAAACATTCCGACCTTTTTCATCTTTGTATTTTCCGATAAAAGCTTGGCCATGTCTTCTAATCCTATAATTTAAGTACTCTAAATCACTCATTTCATCATCTTCTTCCCAATCTGAAGCGTTGGTTGGTTGTACGGATTTTAGGGCTTGTTTAATAAACTTCTTAAATTCATCATCAAACAATGTTTTTGTGAAAACAACAGCATCATAATAATCCCAGTAGTCATTACTAACATTACCAATCCAATCTAGGTTGTCTTCCTTTAAAAGTTTTTTGATTACATCTTTCATCTTTAGATAAATATCGATTAGGCATAAAAAAAACCTCAAATAAATGAGGTTGTTCATTTGGTTATATTTAAAAATTTACTTCACCAACTATCTTATCTTTATTATCTCTGAAGATAACACAATCCTCATATCTTTCTTCATCGTTGATTAGGTAGTTTAATATCCACTCATATTCTTCTTCAGAAATCATAACACCATCACCACCTTCTTTAAGATTATCTAATGTTGTGTCCATTAGAATCAATTTTTCCATTTCAGTTAAAACCATTTTTTAATATTTTTCTTAATTTATTATTTTTCTTTTTATCATATTTCTTCCAGTACTCCTCATTATAAAAATTAGCGTAAAACTTCTCTATCTCCATATCATGTTTACTTATTATTAAAGGTAAGTGATATATTTCTTTATCTTTACGCATTTAATCTATAATACATTTAAATGTTTCACCATTATTAAAACTATAACTGTTAGCTATAACTAATTGGTAACCACTGTAATCAGAATCCTTTTTTAAATCTTCAATCACTGACTCAACAGTCTCAAATGGGTGTGGGTCTAAAATAAAGATATTCCTACCTTTAACAATATAAGTTAATTTACTTTTTGGCTTTCCCCTCTTCAACAAGTTTTTCATAATCCTCTCTTTTAATTGCAACGTAAGATGAGTTTAAATACCCAAAAACTTCATCACTAAATTTTTTAGATGCCTTAAAATCTACAACGTTTTCAATATTAATTTTATCGTAAAAAGATTCGTTAGGGAATCTTACCTCAATATTTTTATTTTCCATCTTATCTTCTTCTTTTATGCCATATATAAGCTGAACGACATATTATAACCGCCAACGTCACAAACACCATTAAAGATATTAATACTCCAGTATCCATAATTTTATTTTAAACTAATGATAGTAAAAATAAAACTAATTGTCAAATATTAATCCATTTCATCTAAATCTATACCATGTGTATCGAACCACCATTCCTTTGGTTTGTTTTGGTGTTTATCTTTGAGTCTTTCGTATCTAGATTTAGCCTTTTTTTGTCTATCAACCTCTCTCTCAAAAAATGGGTGCTCCATTTTACCACCTAAAAGATAAAACTTTCTTAATAATTTTCTAAGTATATAACCTTGTTTTTGTGGTCCTGGTTTAAAACCAGATTCTATTATTTTAATTATAGCATCCTCTAGTATTTCTACTTTTGTGGGTGAAGGGTTTTCATTAATAATATCATCTACCCTACTGTACCCAAAACCAACATCTATAAATTTATCCATTGTGTTCACTATGTTACCAATCTCCACATCTTTATGGTAGAATTCAGTACAATAACCACCCATCTCACCATCACTCCATATACATTCTTCGTCTTCTCTAATCTCTACTGAATAATCATCATATAATTTGGACCATTCTTTTATTTTATCTGGGTGTATGGTTACGTAGTCAATCACAATACCCAGTTCTTTGTTTATAAATTCAAACCAAAAAGCTATAGTTTCTTTCAGTGATAACTCACCAAAAGAAAACAAACCAATCATTTTAAAATGTAACATGTGGGTCCCATCACCAATCTCATCTATATCATTTAATCTAATACATGATTGGATATTAGCCACGGTTGTGTTATCTGGGTCTTTAAACTTATCTTTAAATTGTTGCATACCAGCTGGACAAAATAGTGTTGTCTCATCATAACTTTTAACATTTGTGTCTAACTGAAATCTTATGTTTTTTTTCTCACAAAAATCTTTGTAAATCTTTTCTAGGTTTTTCATTGGGTGTTTTACTAGATAAATAGTTTTCTACTCTAGATTAAACCTCATCTTCATCAATAAAAAGGTCGTCATCACCGACATCATCATCAGTAAGGTCATCTTCCATGCCACTATCCATCAGTAAACTATGAAATTCTTCTTGTAATTCCTCCATCTTTTTCTTACCCTTTTCTGTCATCCATAAGTGTTCATTACCTTCATCATCAAACATAGAATCTATAAAACCTTCTTTTTTAAGAACCTCTACGTGTGCTCTTAACATAATTTCAAAAAGTAATCTAGTTAAATCATCAGGACTTAAATTAACATCTCCACTATCCATCCAAACATTTAGTGCTGCACCACCTATTATTTCTCTAAAAATTTCAGTACTTTCTTCTTTTGTTAGAAAAGCTAAATCGTTTTCATTGAAAAACCCATCTGATTCTAGTTGGTCGTAAACATCTTGTAACCAAACTTCTACTGTATGTGGTAAATTACTAGTCATTTTAACTATATTTAAGTGATATTTGATATATTAATTCTTGAACTTCTTTTTTGGTTAAAATACCAAACTCAAGGTCTTCATGATAACCCTCACACCTAATAGCGTCTTCTTGGGATATACCTCTTAGTATTTTTTTCCACTTGTTATGTATTTCTTTTTCATCCATATTAAAAATTGGTTTCGTTTTTATCTAACCCTTCTAATATATATGCTATAGCTTCCTCTGGAGTGTCTACAATCGTGAATAAATCAAAATCTTTTTCAGATATATTACCCTCTTTTTCATACATAGTATCTCGTAACCAATATATAAGAGGCCTCCAATAACTTACACCGACAAGAACTACTGGAACTTTTCTCATATGTCCACATTGAATAAGGGTTAAAGTTTCAAATAATTCATCCAATGTACCAAAACCACCTGGATAACCGACAAACGCTTGTGCGTATTTTAAAAAGAATACTTTTCTGGTGAAAAAGTACCTACAATCCACAAGATTATCTATGTAATCATTTTCTGTGGCTTCAAAGGGTAATTGTATTGATAAACCAACCGAAGGTTTTTCAGATTGATAAGCTCCTTTATTCGCTGCTTCCATGATACCAGGACCACCACCTGTTATAACACCAAAACCATTTTTAGTACACAATTCAGCTAGTTTTTCAGCGTTTTTATAATACTTATTATCTTTATTTGTTCTAGCTGAACCAAATATTGAAATACAAGGACCCAATTCAGATAGTTGGTCAAATCCTTTAACAAATTCTCCTTGTATTCTTAATACTTGCCAAGCGTCTTCCGCTTTTTTAACATCCCAATTACTTTTCATTTTTATTTATTTTATTTTATATTAAATCTTCTACCAAAGTTAATCAACAATTTAGTATCCCAACCATCTTGGAAACCAAAACCTAACGATTCTCTACCAGACTCTATTGACACAATCCATTGTCCATGTTTTTTGTTTACAATAGTACTTTGGATATATATGGTGAATGGGTACGGTCTAACACCACCAATTACATTTAAATCACCATCTTTACTATCGATAGTAAAACCTAAACCTAACTTAGCTGTTAATACTGTTGGGAAAGCTATACCGCCCTCAATGTCTATTAAAAATCTTTCATAAAACTTAAGGGTAGAACCCAATAAAAAAGACCCACCTGGATAAAGACTTGTATTATTAAAACTAGCGAAACCACCATTTAATTCTAGGTATGGTGTTGAACTAAATACCTTAACTGGTATATCTTTAAATTTTAGATTCGGTGAAGGGTCTTCACCCATATATTGTTGACCTAAAATTCTTAGGGAAATTAATAATAAAATTAATATTGTGATTATTTTTTTCATATTTTATTTTAAGTATATTACTTTTTTTTCAATAAAACAATACTATTAGGCACAATAAAACACCATTAAAATGGAGTTTTATTTTTTTTAATTAACTACTTTTTGTTTTTGATATGGTAAGTGATAGTACTAGTTGGTATGTTGTGTTTTTCACCTATAGCTTTAAAACTCATTCCAGATTTTCTATCTTTTACGAAAGACTTTTTCATATCTTCTGTGATAATAGTTTTACCCTTTTTGTTTGTTTTCTTAACTGGTTTTTTCTTAGTTGGTTTTTTTTCTACCACTGAAGGTTTAATAACCTCAGCTTTAGCTGGCCTTCTTTCCATTACAACCTCATCAACGTTAGATGTTTTAGAACCACACCAATTGAAACAAACTTTATTAAAAGTTAGTTTACTAATTATCATACAAATCCACTTTTTCATTTTTAATTATTTAGATTTTTATTATTAACCATACCCATCTCTGTTGTTGATATGACGTACTCACTTCTTAATTTATTAACTACAAGTTGGCCTTCTATTAAATCTTTTACCAATAAAATATTTCTTGATAATTCCATCTCATCGATATTTCTTCCACTACTTCTTCCACCAATATTACCCTCTAGTTTTGTTAATATTTTAAGAGCTTCTTCTAAGTTTTTATTCATGATTATAATAATAAAACATTTTTTTATAAAAGGAAAGTTTATTTTTGTAAATGGTCGTATAAATCATTACCCAATAACTTACCCACTTCTGTATCACTTGGGTAGTGTACTTTGGCCATGTTCCTACTAAAAGCTATATCTTCACCCATAGCTAAAAGTTCTTTTTCATATTTTGGATATAAGTCAGCTAAATAACGGCTAACAAAAGCACCTTGTGTTGCGTGACCAGAAGGGTATGATGGTGTTTTAGCTGAACTTAAATTTTCTG
>Ga0181395_1000565_pt1 | contig 15499 bp, 14 predicted proteins | sample 18SPOviralmetaG_FD_130124 | JGI IMG/M metagenome (GOLD analysis project Ga0181395, IMG submission 130124) | Marine viral communities from the oligotrophic San Pedro Time Series (SPOT) site, San Pedro Channel, CA, USA - 18 SPOT_SRF_2010-12-16 | ecosystem: Environmental > Aquatic > Marine > Strait...
CCTCCGTCTTTAACTGATATTGTTACTGCTCCTGATCCGTTAAAAGTAGTACCTGAGTTAAGTGCTATAGTAGCATTATCTACTGTCAAGTCGTTTGGTACTTTTAATACCGATAAAGTATCAGATGATAATTCTATAGTAGATGTATCAGCAGAGTTAGTATTTAACATTGTACCTTCTACTGAGTTAGCTGCTATTGTCAATGCACCACCTGATGCTACTGTAGCGTCTCCACTAACTAAAGCAAAAGCTCCGTTAGCTACATTAGTCATGCTAACTCTTTTTTCTGTACCGTTATCTGAAACTAGAAATTCATCTTGAGTTGCATGAGGTGCTGCGTCAAGTTCAGAAAAATTATCTATATCTAAGGATCCTGCGGCAACTCCTGTAAGTGCTGAACCATCTCCTGAGAAAGCATTTGCTGCTATTGTACCTGAGAATAAAGCTCCTGATCCTGAGATATCCCTTATAGTACCTAAATCTTTATTTGCATCTAATACTACTGCTTTTGATGCTGCTGCTGTGCCTGCGGTAACACCATCAAGTACATCTATTTCTGCTGCTGTGGAATCAATTGCTGCTAGTTTAGTAAAGTCAGCCTGTACTAATCCGGATACTCCGTCAAGTAGGTTAAGTTCTGCAGGTGTTGATGTAATTGCTGTACTACCAACCTGTAATGCAGCTACATCTATTGTAGACCCGCTTACTAGTACCTTTTTCCATTCTGCCATTTTATTTTATTTAAATGTTATATTGTTATAATAAATATCACCCTCCTACATAAAAATCTCCTGACGAGGAAAAGAACAATCCTCCGGATACATAAGTTGGTGCTGTTGTTAGGGGTTTATAAATTACTGTCCCTTCAGTATTAATTTCTAATTTTTCATCTCCATTTACATTTACTTTGAAAGTATCGCTACTTCCATCAAATCTTAAAGCTAATGATCCTGTTATTTGAGTATCATTAGATGTAGCAACAAATGAACCTGTCTTTGAAAATACAGCAGGATCAACATTTACTCCAGTGACATCTCCTGCTGATGAAGAAGCTTCTGCTACAGTAGTAAGTACACTTCCGTCATTTTTAACAATATCAATTGAAGATGTAGTAATTCTTATATTACCAATTTTAATTCCTTCTTCTTCCCCAACCAGCGTTGCAATAACTGATCCTGCTTTAACAAACTTTAAAGATGCTGTATGTAAGTATAAATCTCTCCATGGTTTACTAACACTACCTATATCAAACTCAGCTGCGTCAGAGGGAAGTAAATCACCATCAGTAACGATAGAACCTGATACTTCTAACGATCCTGTTAATTTACCGTATTGTAGTAAATCGGGCGATATTTGTTTCCACGAGATTAATGCCATTTCTTATTCAAATTTTCCTACTAGCAATATTTCATCGTCTGAGTTTAAAGTATATCCAATATCGTTAGTACTAAATACTACATTAATATTATCACCAGATTGAGAAACTGTACGTTGGGTGTTTGGTATATAGGTATTGTTTATATATACGAAAAATTCATCTTGTCCTAAACTAAAACCTGTAGGAGCAGTAGTAATAGTTACATCACTAAATGTAGCTGTATGTGTGACTGTATTTATGGATGCTGCTGCTGCAGTATTATTTAATGAAAGGTAATCTTTTATTTCTTGAGTTAGGTCACCTCCACCTGTTGAAGTACTTGCTCCAGATAATGCTCCGAAAGTACCTTGATCAAAGAATCTAGATTTAGCTTGTGATTCAGGAGTTGATGCTCTAGCAGTTAACGTTTCTAAAGTACCAGCAACTTCTATACCAAACTTTAAAGTAGATTTAGAATAAAACTTCCTGTTACCTTGTAGTTGTGAATTTATTGTATCAGGTATTATATACCCATTCATAGTTAAAGTAAAAGAAGTTCTAGTAACTCTATCTTGACCTTCACTGACATCTGTAGTAGTTGTATAGTTATCTATCATAGCTCTAAACTTAAATTTATCAGGATCACCCCAATAAGAGTCTGATGCATAATTTATAGCCTCTATCAATTTATTATTCTGTTCGATAAAGTCAGTAAATATTACACAGCTATAAGTTAAAGTTACATAATCAGGAATTACTACACCTTGATATTCTTTAGTATTAGTTCTATTAGTTAAAACTGATAATCTATCATAGTGATTTTTATTATTATATTTTCTTTCAAATACGTAAAAATTTTGAGGATTATCCGCTCCTAACTTGTTTCCTACATTTCTATTCTTTTCTAGAGTTTCTCTTCTAAACATTATTAGAGGAGCTTGTATTTTTCCGTTTCTATCTCGGTAATAACCGTCTTTCTGAACGGCTTTCCATCTTTCTTGGTTACCATATATAACAGGTACATTCTTACGCACTCCCTTTTGAATTACTGAAGGCTTTATTACATTATTAAAGTAAAAAATTATAGATTCATCTATATCTTTTATACCAACAGTAAAGTCCCCATGATCGTCGTTTCTAACCGAACGTTGGGTTTCTCTAGAAGTAAGTTTAGGGTTACTAGGTCTTGCTTCTAATAAAGTTGAGACTTGCTCTTCGAATCTTTTTGCTGGTTTACCTGCCATATTATTCTGTTATACCTACACGGTCTGCTCTTGTTAAGTGACAATCTACTATAATTGAAACTGATTTACCAAACTTACTACCGTAATCTGTTAGATTATAACTATTGTCTCTTCCAACAAATAATTGATTTTCTCTTACAGTATCTACTTCGTAGAAGTTTTCTTGCCAGTTAACTATATCTCCTACTTCAGGTACAACTACTGAAGTTTCTAAATCTGATCTTAAAAACGCAAATGATGCTTCTCTATTTAAATCAGGTCCCATATCATCAGTAGTAATCACTTGATCCCCTCTGGTAATTAGACAGCTTAGTTTTACTGGTATTTGGAAGACTTTATCTAAAGCTTCACCATATAGGTTAGCTGTAGTTTCATCTAAACTAAATTTATAATATAATATCTCCTGTTCTATTATGTCAGAAAGTAACTCTCTGTTTACTTTAGTAAGAAGATTAAAATCTCTTTCGCTTCCGAATAACATTATTTTTCTTCTATTGTTTGTTCACCAACTTCTACATTAACTATATTGTTGTATTTGCTGGTTGCGTTATCTTTAAAAGCTTGAAAAGCTTCTGTTGGTTCTTTTTGACTTATAATTTTTACTTTATAAGTAGCTAAACTACTATCTGTATCTTGGGAAGCTACTGTTACTGTTGTCACTCCTGGTAATGCTCTTAAAGCATCGTCGTAATTTTGATTACCTTCTTCCCCGAAAGTAACCTTCACCATTGCTTCATAAGTTCTAAAATCTAACTCTAATAATAAAGGTATAAGTTTCATATTATCCTATAAAAATAGTATTAGGTACTGCTCTTAAAGTAGTCTGTAAATCTTCTACTTCTTGAGCTTGTGCTGTTAACTGTGCTCCTCTTGAAGTAGCATCTAACATTTCTCTTAAGTTAGTTAACAAAGCTTCTTTTTCAGTTCTAGCATCTCCTAATAAATCTGCTTGATTTAAGGTAGTTTCTGAACCTGGTATTGGGACTGTAGTGTATTTACCCCTAATATAAGCTAGTATTTCTTTTGTAAGAGCTAAAGTATAATTAAAAATCCATTGTCGGCCTACACTATTAATAAATTCATAAGTTGGATTTTCGTAAGGTACTTCTGCAACATTAGCAATTTTATCTATACTATCATCAAAACTTAATGCATTTTTATCATCTTCTTTATAGTAATGAAAATATAAACTTCCAGTATTATTAGGAATAGGGAATACTTTAAGTTGATTATTTACTATCTCAAATGAGTAAGTAGACTTTCTAACTTGATCGTTAAATTCGATAGCTTGTAAAAGAGACATATCATAAGATACTGGCATTAACATAAAGTTAATACCCGGGCTAAACGAACCGAATCCAAAAGCATCCATTAAAGACTGTATACCAGTTCCTGTACCTGCATAAGGATCAAAGTATCTTTGTATAGCAGGTGGTGCTTCATAAAATACTTTTCGTATCTCAATTTTACCTTCGATACTATTATCTGTCGCCCACTGATTTAAATCGTAATTTTGAACTGAAGCTGACAGTTGTAAGGAGCCTGTATGTTTAGTTATATTACCTCCTACACCTGCTTCTGTTCCGTAGTTTTTAGATATTTGAACTATTTTATTTAAGGTAGGTTCTACTACTTTATTATTAACAACACTTCCTGTAGGAGCACCTTCAAAACTTAAATAATTTTCTCTTATTTTATATTTGAATACTTCGTTTCCGTATGTAGTAACAGCTTCTTCAAAGCAAGTATAGAAAGATCCACTATCTAATTCTACATCCATTAAAGGAAATCCAAGTCTAGAAGCACAAAATTTTGCTACTTTATCTGCATCTGCTTGAAACTCAGTATCTGTATCGTAAAATCCGAAAGGAGTAGATCCAGTAGTAAACGTTGAACTACCACCCCATATTGCAATATCAGCCATCTATGAATAGTTTATTTATAAATAGCAAAAAAAAAGAGGCCCGTTAAGGCCTCTCTTATTTATTATTCTACTTTAATCTTAGATAGTAGTTAAATCACTAATAAAGACTTTTCCGTAGAATTCAGGTCTGATCATCTTCTTAGCATAACGAGTCATTAAACCTTTTCTAGGAGTGAAGGTTTCTGGATCGTATACTAGAGGAGTCATCATTAATGGTACGTATGGAGCATAAACTGCACCAGTTTCTAAGAATTGAGATCCTCTATATCCTAAAAGTAAGATATTTTCAGTCATATAAGGGTTCTTGTATACTTGGAATCTGTTGTTTAATGCACCTACTTTTTGTACGCCCATTGCAAATTGATCCTGATCACCAGTTGTATTAGCAGCATATCCAGGAATAGATTCTAGGATTGTAGCTACTGAAGGAGAACAAACTACGAAGTTTGCACCACCTCTTAATGTTTTCTGGTGAATTTTGTTAGATACTTTTTGGATTTTAGTACCAAGAGTTTGGAACCATTGTCCTTGAGTATTATAGAAGTCTGAAGTGGAAGTAGTAAATGTTGTTCCGTTCCATACTTTGTTGTTCTCAGCAGACCACTTTTCAGTTGTTCTAGCACCTACGATCAACATATCTAGAATCTCTAGATCGATTTCCATTGAAATGTACTCACTAAGTAGTGAAGTCAATTCAGCTTCTGCATCGATAGAGTGATATGCATTAAGGTCTTGAGCAAATTCAGGAGTCCATTGAGCTTTCAATTTACGAGTCTTAGCAACTACTGCTTCAGATTGTAATTGAACGTCAATTTCAGGAATAGTGATAGAAGTATCAACTGCAGCAGCTGAATCAGCTTCGAAGTCTCCTCTTGTATTATCTACAGGTTGTAAGCTATGCTTTACAGATCCAGCAAATTGTCCGTTGACAGCAACGGTAATATCACTTTTCTTAACTACGAAAGTTACATTGTTACCAGATACACTAGTAAGTTCTGGATAGTTAGTTACATCAGCTGATGCAGATAAAAGAGTAAATGATCTTACAGCTTCTTTGTCAAATTTAACAGATGACATATCTACTACATAAGTAGCATAATCAGAAGGTAATTTTTCCTCGTTATAAGCAATTGAGCTAGAAGCAGCAGAACCAGTAGCTTGTGAAGATACTGATAATGATTGTTCGTTTACTGAGTATCCGTATTGTCCAGCTCCGTAAAGACCTCCAGCGGCGTCAGTATCAGCAGCCATTTTAGTAGCTCCGTCAGTTACGTTACCGTACATGTTGTCTCCGTCTGATCTTCCGCCTGTAGCAGTACCGTATTTAAAGTCTAAGTAAAAGATTAGACCTGAAGGTAAGCTCATTGGTTGAACAGATACGAAATCTTGAGCTACGATTTGAGAAAATACTTTTCTCACTAATGGAAGAGCAACTCCAGCCCACTGCTCACCAGCTCCGGCTGTAAAGCCAGTTGATGTACCAGAAGCACCAGTGTTGTTAGCTTCAGCAACTATTTGCTTTGCTTGATTTTCCAAAATCATAGCCATGTTGGCAGTTCCTTTCTCATCTAGTCCTTCTAGGAGTCCGGATTTGCCCCATTTTTCAGCGAGTCTATTGGCATCAGCTTGTAAGCTTTTGTAGCCGTTAGCACTCTCTAATAGGTTGTTAATTTCCATGGTTGTGTTTGTTGTTTAATTTATTAAATAATTCCAGCTAATTTTTGCATTCTACGAACAGCATCAGATACTTCTGCAATTACTTCAGGCTTTTTAGCTGTTGTTCCTGTTGCTTTGCTTGCAGATCCTTTGTGTTCTTTGATTGTAGTCTCTTTTTTAGTTCCTACATTATCAGAAACTGTTTCGTAAACTAATTTTACTTCTTTAACCGTTTCAGCTTTATCGAAAGCTGCAATAACGTTTACTTTTTGAGATTCTGATAAATTAGTAGATTTAAAGATTTTATTAACATAAAGAAGTTTACTATTTAAAATATTAACTTCATTAAGTTCTTTTTTGAGAGTTTCAATAGTTTCTAAAGCTTGGTCAAGTTCTGATTTGTCTTCTTTAGCAGTTTCTTTAAGATCAGCTACTCTATTAATATTGTAGTCTTTTCCGTCTGATTCTGCATTAACTTGAACTGATGTATCTTCAGTTACTTCTTCTTCCATCTCTTTTTCTTTATCACCTTCGGCGATATCTTCTAATTCACGGATAAGTTCGTCAAGATCGATTTCTTCTTCTTCTGCACCCATTTCTGGTTCTGCATCCATAGAAGGCTCTTCATCTCCCATTCCTTCAATATCACCACCATCCATATCGTCAGCAGGAGCATCGGAATGTCCTATCTCTTGTGCGATTATGTCTCTGATCATATCTTTAAATTGGTCGACTGATAAATCTTTTAGATCTTCGTCTCCGTCAGCTTCTTCAGCATCGTCATCAGATTCTTCTGAATCATCCTCTGCTTCGTCTTCTTCAGCTTCGCCAACTGGTTCTACTTCTGTTAGGTCTTCCTCTATTGCAGTTTCTTCCATTTTGTCGTCATCATGCTTAGCTTCGTCTACTTCATCAGTAGTAGCTTCTTCCATTTTGTCGTCATCATGTTTAGCTTCGTCTTTTTTCTTACTGTGCATACCTTCATCTTTTTTGTCCTTATGCATAGCTTCGTCTACCTCTTCTTCGACTTCATTAACTACTTCTTCTACTTCTTCAGACTTAGCGTCCATTTCTTGTAGTTTAGCAGCTAACATGTCTTTCAGATGAGGAGTTAAAGTCTCTTCTAAAGCTTCTTTGGCGTTAGCAATAGCGGCTTCACGAACAGATTTAGCTTCAGCAATAGCTTGCTTGAATAAATCTTTGTTTGCCATTTTAAAAAATTTGTGTGATTTTCTACGATTATTTAGAATCGTAATATGAATTGATTTTTTTAATAATACAGTATAAGGAACTGTATATTTTATATAAATATATACTGTTTCCGGAAAACTGTAAAATTAAGAGAAAGTATCTGCTATATCACCTAATTCGGTAGTGAGATTATTTAGGTCTCCATTTATTTCTTCACTATGATCATCTAGGTGTTCGGCATGTTTAAAATGCTGTACTTTTTTTATCATTCCCAATATATTGAAGCCTGCGAGAGAAAATCCGCTTACTCCTGCTTGTTTAGCAGCTCCAAGTAAAGCTGTCTTAATAGATACTGCCATTGAGGCTTTGAAGAAAGGTGCTACAAATGCGAAAAGCTTAATAGCAGCTATACCGATTAAAATTAACATTAATCCTTTATATAATTTAGTAGCAGTACCCATTGCAGCTTCAACCTGCTCTTTAGAAGGTTTTTTAAACTTTAAGAATTTAGCTATACCTCCAGCTTCTTTACCGGCTTTTTTAGCTGCTAATAACCAGGCTATACCTTTAGGTCCAAGTATCCCTGCTACTTTTTTAGTAAATGCTACAAAAGTATTAGGCCAAGATTTTTCATCTTTACCTAATTTAGGAAAAAATTTATCAGTAAATTGTTTTACTTTTTTAGCTAAATATTTACCAAAGTCTGTGCTAGTAAGAAAATCTTTTATCCCGCCGAAGAAACTAATCATAGCATCTACTACAGGAAATCCAGTCTCTATAGCTTCTTTAAGATCTTTATCTTTGTGTGCTTCTTCTTTTAAGTAAGAATAAAAAGCGACATTGGCTGTTATTTCAGCTAAAAGGTCTTGGTTATTATTTGAAGATTCTAATTTTAGATTCTCATAACCTTCTAATACCATAACAGATACTTTACGTATCTCTTCTTTTGTAAGAGAAAGGTTAATATTATTATTCTCTAAAATTAAAGTTGAAAGTTTCATTATGCTCTCAATATATCGTTAATGATAGAATCTAAAATAGTATATTTATTTACTTTTTTTCCTTCATTTAACGATACAGGATTCATAAATGCACCATGAGTAGAAGGATTAGATACGAAGTCCCAACATACTAAATCAAAATCATCTTGTACTTCTAAATGTCCTTCGTTCGTCTGGTTAACTGATCCCGTACCTCTAGATGAAATACCAATAGTATGACCAGCTTTAATAATTTCTTTTACTATATTACCTGCGGGTGTATTTAATAATTCAACTTTACCCATCAAATCATCTCCTTTCCAGTATAAATCTTTTACTACGTGAGAAGCATTTTTTAAAGAGACAACAGGAGATTCAGGGTGATCAAGTTCTCCGAATGCATTACCATTCTTTACGAACTCTTCCATATATTTTTTAGACTCTCTTACTAATATGTCTTTAGAGTAAACTCTACCGTTTTGATTTTCGGCTTTAGCTCTTTGCATAACTCCTTCAACCTCAAATACTCCGGGTCTAGTTTTTGACTCCCTTATAATCGGTTTAAATGGTGTTACATCTACTAATAGTTGTGCCATGTTTTATTTTTTTTAAATATCTAATACTGTTGCTAAAGCATCTTCTGCGCTAGTACCCGGTTGTTCATCCATAAGTGCAATTGCATCTCTAGCAATATCGATTACTTTCTGCTCTTGTTCAGCATTAGGTCCCATACTTACTTGAAGTGTCCCTGCTCTTTCATTACCTTCATCTACATCCTTACCTTTCTTTTCAAATAAGCCTCTTGCTTTATCTTTTTCTACGATTGCATATTCTTTTTTAGTTTCAGCATGTAGCGGGTGTTTAGGATCTTGAAGAATTCCAACTACATCTTGTACAGCATCTCTAATATTGAGATCAAGAAAACCTGCATAATTAGAATCACCATCTTTAGCGTTTTGAATATATGTATCAGCAATATAGGCTAATATTTCTCCATCGTGATCTTTTCCTTTCTTTTCAGATACAGTAGCTTTTTGCATTAGTGCTGTTGTGGTAGACTCTTGTTCGAAATAAGCAATCTTATACTCATACCCTTCTGCATGAAAGCTTAACTCATTTTCATACTCATAGTAATCTTGATAATCATTTTCAATACCGATTGCTCTTAATCGTTCGAACATTTTTAATGCTTCATCAGCTGATACTATACCTTCGTTTTGTTGTTTGCCGTGACCACCGTCTTGAGTTAAAACAAGTACAGGTTTGCTCATATCTATACCTACTGCTTTGAATACTTCAGATACTTCTATATCTTTAGTAGCTTCAGGAAGTTCATTTTCATTTAATATCTTACTGTTTTGTGTAAGTTTATTTTCTGTTAAGAACGTTCTAAGGTTAAAATTATTTTTCATTTTATTTTTATTTATTTTCTTTAACTGGTGTAAATACTGTTTCTTTTGGTGCTTCTTGTTGAATATAGCCTTTATCTACATCAGCCTGAGAAATGCGTTTTACTTGCGGCATATCTAAACCTCCGTGAAATTGGTTTTTTATAATAGGTTTTAAATCTCTTTTAAAAGCGTTTTCGATAGATGGTGCAATAAATGCTCCCACTTTTAAACCTTCTTCGTTTCTAACTTCACCTAAATCATTATATACCTTTTGAATCTTACTTCTTGTCTTATCATAAAATGATTCAATTTCAGTAACAATATTTTCAAGTGCAATAACGGCTGGTTTAAGTCCTTCGAAGTCTCCATACTCATCAGCTATCTTAGCTAAGTCGTTAGTAGCAGCTTCATTGATAATTTGTTCTTCTAATACCTTAGTTATAATATTTTTTACAGCTTCATTGACGTTAGGCTTCTTACCTTCGTACATTCCTTCTAGATCCTCTTCGTCCATTTCATTACCTTTTAAGTCGATAGCGTATCCATATCCTTCTTTAGGTCCATCACCGTCTCCATAATCGCTATATATACCTCCTTGTATATAATATCCGTTAGGGTATTTTTCAATTGACATAATTCTACCGTCATCATTAGGATCAAAATCTCCTTTTTCGTATGTTTTACCGCCTACTGTAAGCTTCTTTAATTTTTTAGCTTTGAAAGAAGCTTTAGTGTCTTTAGGTTTATTCTTATCATAATCTGCAAATTGTCTATCTTGAACAGCTCTTACTTCAGCTGGAGTACCTAAACCAGGAGCTCCTATATCAACACTTTTGATTTGATCTCCATCGTACTTAATTTTTGCATCTCTGCCTGCTTTTTTAGCTGCTGCTACTAGCTCTTCAGCATTTTTTTTCTCTTCCTCTGGAGTATGACCGACTACGGTTAAATCTTCATTAACATCTTTACCCATCGCTTTTTTGATGGCTTTATCTTTGGCATGCATATAATCATCTCCGTCTACATCTCCGTCTCCGTCATGATCTTTTCCTTTCTTTTCGTCAATATAATCTGTATTAACTGATAAGAAATTATTATATTCATCTTCAACAGAATCCATATCCATACCTTGAATATCGTCTTTATGAGTCTTAATAAAGTCCTTAATAGAATCATTACCTGCTCCTTTAGATTTAAGAAAAGCAACAATACCGCCTAAAGTTTCTTTAAGAGTAGGTAATTCTATTACTTCTTCTACCTCATCTTCTTTACCCATTGCTTGTTTGATAGCAGCATCTTTTTTAGCTAAGTATTCTTCTTCTGTCTCTTCTAATCCAGCTTCCATAGTATCACCTGAGTGTACATTGACCATATCAAGTTTATCTAGGATTTGATCTATCATTGAACGTATACCAGTGTTCTTAATAGTAATCCACTGGTTAGTATTATCGTCCCAAACGTATCCGTATTCTGCTCCATACGAATCGATTTCTTCTCCAATTTCTCTTGCTCTTTGTTCTTTATCGTCTGGAAGGACAAGTTTACCTGGCTTTTCTTTATGGGTTGCAGAAACTTCTCCTGTATCAGCATCAATTCCTGTGATATAGCCTTTCATTGCTATATCCTTAGCTTTTTCATCATCATTGTAATGCGTCTGTAGTGCCTTACCTAAATGAGAAGGATAACCATCATAATGGTTGTAAGTAGTAGTTAATCTATCCCCGCTTAAGAATCCAACTAATGCTCTTGTACCTTCTACTAATCTTTCTTTTCTTTCTTTTAACGTAGCTTTTTTCATATCGTTAAAAGTATCTTTTTCGAGAGCTCCTCTTTTTACTTCTACTTCTTTATCATGTTTATTTACTTTAGAAGAGTCACCAGAGATTAGATGGTAGTAGTGTAGAGGGTCTTTTTTAAGATTAGCTACAGCTTTCTTTTTAGCTTTAACTTGATCATCCATTGAGATATTACCGTGGGACATTAATCCCATAACCTCTAATTCTATATCCAATGCTCTTCTTAGAGAATCATCAGAGTATTTAAATGTATCATCTATTTCTTGCTCTTTTTCTTCGAAGAGCATATTTTTATTTTTAAGTATTTGAACCGTAGAGTCATAGGTACCTACAGGACTTATATACATCGGATAGGATTGTCTCATTTGTCTAACGAATTCCGTCTTAGACATCCTACCTTCGTTTACGGCTCTATATTTTTCAGTTACTGTTATTGTTCTCATTCTGTAAATAATCTATAAGTTTCGTACTATAAGGTCTTTTTTTTCTTTTAACGTTTTTATATCCAATATTCTTTAATGCTTTGGTAGCTCTTTTACTTTTACCAAAAGCAAATGGAGTTGCATACTGTGCTCCTGTTCCTGGAGTAAATGTTGCACCTCCTGCATTTGTAACGTTTGCTTCTTCAAGTTCTGTTATAACTTCTCTAACAAGAGAAATAAGTTCAGATCTCTTCATTATAAAGTTTTTAGTTCATTGACTAAATCGTAATACATCATAAGATTTACTAAATGACTATCGGATACTTTATCTTTATTAGTAAGAGGTAAAATATTTTTAGATACCTCAACTAATTTTATTTTTACTACGTCGTCTTTAACTTTACCTGTTAAATTTTTAACTAAATCTTTTATTTTATTTAGCTCCTCATTAACCATAGTGCGTAATTTTTGACTAGAGTTAACTGATGTAATAAACTGTCTTAGTATATTTTTTTGTTCTGGTAGTAAGTTTTTATACTTATCATTAAATTTTTCTAATAAGAATTTAAAAGTTAAAAGTTTAAGATCTTTATCATATTTAGAATACTCTTCAATTAAAGTATCCTTAACATTATCAGGATCCTGTTTGTTAGTAGTTAAATGTTCTAAAATAGAAGATTTAAAATTTACTAAAAGATCAGGATCTATTAAGTTATCATTATTCTGAGCTTCAAGTAAACAGTAAAGAGAAGCTACTGCTTTATAATTACTTACTTGAATACCAAAAAATTCATCTAAGTTATAATGCTTTCTTATCTCAGAAATCAAACCGTATTTTGATTTTTTAAGTACTTTTCTATTTAATTTTCTAGATACCTCAGTTATAGTAGAAATAATAAGTTCAGCCTTGTTTTGAGATATATTAGAATTTTTAAGAATATATTCGTATAATTTAAATTCTTTAACTAAAGTGCTATTACCAGAGAAATATTTTTTAAGTATATCTACAGCTGGAGAGCTTTCTTTAGAGAGGGTATCTGAAGCTATTTGTTTAACGAGTAATTCGTATATAAGCCCAGTATTTCTATATTTTGAATGTTTTATTTTCATCTAGATATATTACTAATAATAAATATGGGTTAATTACCTAAATCCTTTATATTATCTTCATTAAGTAATTCAGTAGTATCTTCTTCTTTGTCGCCGAAAACTATCTGTTTAAGAGATTCTTTATTTTTATGGTAAACTGACTGAGTAAGTAACGATTCATTTACGTTTTCTTCATCTGATGGAAATCCTCCATGCATACCGTCTATACCTAATCTATCTCTTCCACCCATTGGGTCATCATTAGTGCCATATACAGAAGCTTTTTCTTGAGGTCGACCGCCTTCTGGTCCTGGTTCTCCGTATCCTGGAGGAACATTACCAGGTCCTTTTTCAGTAGCTGTAGCTCTTCTACCGTACATTGATGCTAAATCATGAGGTGTACCGTATGATCTCCCTGACTTGGCAGGGTCATTTCCTTCAGCTTCTAATTGACCAAGTCTAAATGTTCTTTTACTATCTTCTCTTACTAAATCTCTCTCTTCATTATATTTATCTTCTGATAGACTAAATATAGTTTCATAGATATAATCTGATGAAAACATTTTACTATCTTTCATTTGAGCAGCAAGATCTATTTTTTCTTTTAATAGAGCAACTTTTTCTTGTTCGTATATTACAGAAGGAGTTGTTAATTTAACTTCAAAATTAGTTAAACTTTCACCTGTGAAGCCTTGTGTATATAGGTGTACCAAAGCTATTTTAGTTAATTCAGATTCTAGTATTCTTTGTATTCTTTCTACTGTTCTAGCAAATCTTATATCTTCAGCTGCCAAAGTAGCTTTACCGTTCAAGTCTCCTTCGTACCCGAAATATGCTTTAGGAATCTTAAGAGCAGCAAATAATTTATCTCTTAAATAGTTTATATCGTTAGTACCATCATATTCTAAACCTTTAGTAGTCTCTATTCTAGTAGTAGCATCACCTCCTCTTACTGGAAGGTAGAAATCCTCCATCATATTCTGCATATTAAACTTAAGGTTATATTGACCTGTTTGTTGATCAATATATGGAGTCTTTTTCATAGTGTTGATAGTCTTCTGCATAAACTGCTCTACCTCGTTTGGAGGTATACTACCAACGTTCACAAAGAACATTCTCTTTTCAGGTGCTCTCATTATACGATGAATTAACATCGCATCTTCCATTAAGTTTAATTGCTTGTATATTTTTCTAGCCGGTTCTAAATATGAACGGCCGTAAGGTAGATAATTAGTATCTGATATTAATCTAAAATGTGCTACTTCATAGTTGTCTAACGTAACTACAGTTTTCTTTTGTCTACCAGGAATTTTAGAAGGGTCTTGAGCTGTAGCTAATCCATCCGGGTCTATAACGAATTCAACTTTATTTGGATTTTCTTGATCGTGGCCTTCATGTCTAGAAACATTATAAACAGTATAAGGTAGAACATTGTATACGCCGAATTTCTCTGCTATCTCTAACTTTAAGAAAAAGTCTCCGTACTTACACATGTTCCTAGTCCATGACCATAAATTAAATTCAATATTTAATACGTCATAGAATAAATTATGTAGGACTCTTTGTATATTTTCATCCGATGATTTAATAGTAAGTATATCCCCTGTATCATTTCTAACTGTAGCTTCATCAGAAAGAATATCTAAAGCTGAGGCTAATATGGCATCAGTATCCATAGCTTCATAATCACTGTATAGCTGCAGACGTAAAGTCTGGTAGTTTAAGGTTGGATTATATTGATTACGTGAATTAGGGACATACAGTCTTGAAAATCTGTCAATCAATGAATTAGTTTCATATCTTCCAGATGTTTGTATTTTATTTACATCGGCGACTTTAAGTTCGTTTCCCCCTACATTACGTATAATAACGTCATTCGAAAAAAGTCTTCTTAAACGTCCAAATAAGGATGTATCTGCCATCAGGTTATATTTTTATATAAATAGTATTATTTAAGTAACCAGGTGATATCTTCTTCTCCACCCGGTGTCTTTAAAAGATAAGGATTTTCTTGCATATTACCAACTGTACTTATAATTGCTTGATTACGTTTATTTAAATTGGTAAAAGAAGAAAGTTGAGCTCTAGTCAGGTCCATACCCTGCTGTCTCATTCTTAATGCTGTGTCTCTTACATAAAGTGCTGTTGCACAAGATATAATTAAATCATCGTTATATCTATCTTGAGCTTGAGCTTTACCGTTCTTCCAAACAAATACTCTCATTTCGCTCATTAATCTTTTAGATTGTATAGTAACTGAATGATCTCTTATATACTCTATCATCTTAGCAATAACTAAAGGTCTTGTTTTTGCCGACATTGTAAAGCCAGGAACTAATTTATCTCTTTCAAACTTACTCATATAAGATTCTACAGTCTCCATATTATTTGTAGAACTATAGTACATATTCTTATACTCTCTTTCTAATATTTGTTCTATAGTTGCCCA